>Ga0209121_10002256_pt1 | contig 19738 bp, 21 predicted proteins | sample Cruoilmetagenom3_FD_187292 | JGI IMG/M metagenome (GOLD analysis project Ga0209121, IMG submission 187292) | Oil polluted marine microbial communities from Coal Oil Point, Santa Barbara, California, USA - Sample 3 (SPAdes) (version 2) | ecosystem: Environmental > Aquatic > Marine > Oil seeps ...
TTAAGGCGGCCGAATAGGCCGCTTTTCCCGTCGTTAAGGGAACATCTACTGGTTCGAACCAGCAAGTCCAAGCAGGGAAGCAAACTTTCCTCACTTCGTTAATCTCTACTTGACAAAGAAATTTTATCTTGGTAGACTACTTACCGATCGGTAAGGAGGCGGTAAATGAAGGTTTTGGGCACCAAGGAGAAAATTTTAGAAAACGCCGGTTTGCTCTTTGTCCAGAGGGGCTACTTTGGTGTTTCGATGCAGGATATTGCCGATTCTTTAGGAATAAGCAAAGCGGCTCTATATTACCATTTTGAAAGCAAAGAGGCTTTGTGTTTGCAATTAATGAAAAAGACTTTTTCCAATCTTTTAGCCCAGCTCAAAAATGCCGTCAAAGAAGGGCGAACCCCCTCGGAAAAACTTTTCAAAATAATCGACGGATACTTCTCTTTTGCTTTAGAAAAACCCCAAGTTAACCTTCTATTCATACGGGAAGGAAGCGCTTTGGGTCAGGGAATCGGCAAGCTTTTGGTTGAAACCCATCGTGAGATAAGGAATCTTTTGGAAGAAGTTTTCGAGGGAATCGTTGTTCGGAGAAAAAAGCGGCGGGAAAGGATTTCATTCCTGACCACTTCGCTTTTTAATCTTTTGGGAAATTTGAGTCGTAGCGAAGGTCTTAGACGAAAAAACTTCGCTCGAGAAATTGCCAATCTTTTTTTGTGATGTCTAAGAAAAGTTTAATTGTTATTTTGGGTGTCCCCATCATCGGTAGTTTGGGGTTTCTCTATTTCCGCCGGCAAAATGCGGTCTTGGAGGCTTCAACTGCCACCATCTCCCGCGGTGAGTTAACAAAATCAATCTCCGCTTCGGGGGAGCTTAAAGCCCTAGATCGGGTGGAACTCAAGTTTTCCGGTGGCGGGGAGGTTGCTACTTTGAATGTGGGTGCGGGAGACAAGGTTGTAAAAGGGCAGGTTTTGGCCGCACTTGACCAGAGAGCTCTGAGAGAAACTCTTCTCCGGACCGAAATGAGCCTCAGGAAAGCAAGAGCTGATTTAGACTACGCGGGCGAGACTCGTCGGTTGTTTCGAGAAGAGCACAAGTACGACGACGTTTCTACTGAAGAGTTGTTCGCCCAGTTTGGCCAGCAAGACGCCAAAGTGAGGGCGGCAGTGGCCTTGGTCGAAAGTTATAATTCCCAAGTCGAAGCGGCGAAAATCGCTCTGGACCAATCCGTTCTCACTTCCCCCATCTCCGGAACTGCAATCGAGGTAAACATAAAGGAAGGAGAGGTTTTCAACGCAGCAAAACCAGCGGCTGTCGTTACCAATCTCTCCGCCTTTATCTTTGAAGCCGAGGTTGACGAAACGGAAATCGGCCAAGTCGAAATCAACCAAAAAGTAAAAATTACCCTCGATGCCTATCCTGACCAAGAATTTGTAGGTAAGGTTTCTTGGATTGATTCACGGGCTCATACCACCTCCAGCGGAGGGACGGCTTTCCCCGTCAAAATTAAACTTGAACCGGCCGAAACCCCCTTCAAAATCGGAATGAACGGCGAGGCAGGGATTATTCTTTCCGAAAAGCAAGATGTTTTGCTTGTTCCTCTGGAAGCAATTTTAGAAAAAGAGGGGCAGCGGTTTGTTTTTGTGGTCGAAGATTCGAAAGTTAGACTTAAAAAAATTGAAACCGGTTTGGCCAACGATACCGCCGCTGAAATCGTCTCCGGTCTTTCCGAAGGGGAAAAAATTGTCATCGGTGATTTGGAAAAATTGAAGGACGGGCAAGAGGTTTATGTTACTACGGACTGAAAATATCACCAAGGTTTATAAAATGGATGGGATTGAGGTCCAAGCCCTGGGAGGGGTTTCATTAAATATCGGCGAGGGAGAGTTTGTTTCTATCATGGGCCCTTCGGGTTCGGGAAAGTCAACCCTGATGCACACCATCGGTTGTTTGGACACGCCAAGTTCGGGAAAAGTTTTCTTGGAGGGAAAAGAGATAAGCAAGTTTTCCGAGGAGCAGTTAGCCGAAATCCGCAACCAGAAAATCGGCTTTGTCTTCCAGCAATTCAATCTCCTCGCTCGCACCTCGGCTTTGGAGAACGTGGCGCTTCCCTTAACTTACACCCCTTTGAAAGAGAATGAACGGCAAAGAAAAGCCCAAGAAGTTTTAGCCGAGGTTGGTCTTTCTGATCGCTTGGGCCATTTTCCCTCCCAACTTTCAGGAGGAGAACAGCAAAGAGTCGCCATTGCCCGGGCTTTGGTCAACAACCCGGCGATTATCCTCGCCGACGAGCCGACTGGCAACCTAGATTCAAAATCGGGGAAGGAAATAATGGGGATCTTAAAAAACCTCCACCAAAAAGGCCACACGGTTATCGTTGTCACCCACGATCCAAACGTGGCCTCTCGCGCCGAACGAACCATCGAGCTTAGAGATGGGGTGGTTGTTTAGATGATGGAATTATCATTAGCGGCACAAAAACTGATTCAAAAATATCAAGAAAGTCTTCTTCTCTCTCAACCCAAGGAAGGCGAGCCGACGATTTATGTTGACGAGATTGCTTCCAAAGTAGCTCATTTTTACGAGAAGATAAGAGGGGTTGTTGACTGGAAAGAGGAACATCTGATTCGGAGGGGAGCGATTGAGCGGGCGTTGAAGAGGAGGATGATCTCCGAGATCTCCGGGTTCGGTCTTGTTTCCAACCTTAAAGCCGAGGAAATGGCCGAACCTCTGGTCGTGGAACTAATCCGCGGCGGCCATTTCCCCAATGGTAAAATCCCCCAAGGGAAGATAGGTGATGTCCAAAGAGTTCTGGAAAAATATATCTCTGTTCTTGAGAGGGGTCCGCAGGCGAAAAATAATTCCTTGAAGAACAAAGTTCGGTTTTACAACTGGATCTTAGAGATCGCCGCCTGCGAAATTGAAGAGATTCTCGACCCCCCGTTCAAAGAAAACAACCTGATCGAGTTTATGACCGATTTGATGGTAGAAAGGATCCGGGTTAATTCGGGCGCGGTCATTACCGAGGAAGAAAAAAGAGTCCAAACTTACATTGCCGTCCATCGGGCCCTGTTTCACCTTGATTCACCAATTATTACCTATCATCTTTTACAATACCGCTATCCCGAGTGGGCAACCGAAGATATTCTTTCCGTCTGGGAAAGCATTGAGGAGGATTTGTCCCACCCCCTTTCCACCAAGTTTCTCAAGGTTTGCGAAAGACACGATACCCTTTATTTGCTCCTAGGCGACGTTCTCGAGATGCTCTCCGGAAGTCCTTCGGAGATTCCGGAAAAAATCTTCGAGCCCCATCTTTTGCAGGGCCTTGTCAGGAAAGCTTATGATCAGCGGCTTAAGACCTTAAAATCCCGCCTCTTTCGAATGGCGGTCTATTCGACGCTTTCGATCTTTATCAGTAGTGCTTTTGCCTTGTTTGTGATTGAGGTACCTTTGGCCAAGCTTTTTTACGGAAGATTTAGTCCCCTCGCCATAACGGTTGATATCTTAGTACCGACCCTTTTGATGTTTCTGCTGGTAGCGCTGGCCCGACCCCCAGAAAAAAGTAATTTGGAGAGAGTTTTGGCAGAGATTGTCAAAATCGTCTACCAACGAGAAGAAAAGGATGTTTACGAAATTAAAATTCGCAAAAAGAGAAACTTTTTGATAAGTTTCGTCGTCAGCTTTCTCTATCTTTTGGGAAGCTTCCTTTCGTTAGGATTAATCGTCGGGATTTTCTACCTGGCCCGGGTTCCCCCGACCTCGATTATCATCGATACATTTAACGTTGCCGTCGTTGTTTTTGCCGGATTGATCATCAGACGGAGGGCCCGGGAGCTGACGGTTGAAGAAGAACGAGCTAATTTTTTGGAGCTTTTGTTTGACACTTTATCCGTACCGGTGGCCAAAATCGGAAAGAAACTCTCGGCGAAGTGGAGAGAATACAACATTATCAGTGTCTTCTTTATGGCCCTGATTGATCTACCGTTCCAGACGTTCATCGAATTGATCGAAAGCTGGAGTCTATTCCTCAAAGAGAAAAAAGGGGAGATTCGTTAGAAATGGACATTTCCAAAAGTTTAAAAATCGCCGCTCAGGCCTTATTGACCAACAAACTCCGGGCCGGCCTGACAATGCTTGGGGTGATTATTGGTGTTTTCTCGATTATTCTTCTCATTGCCGTCGGCAGCGGTCTCCAATATTTTATCACCCGCGAACTGCAGAACTTGGGCTCCAATCTCGTTTTGGTCGTTCCCGGTAAGATGGAAATGGACGCTTCTTTTGGGGGAGAAAAAAAAGCGATGCCCGGAGGTTTTGGGACGAGTAAACTAAAACTCGAAGACGTTTCCAGAATTAAACGGGAAGTTGAGTTTTTGGAAGGGGTGACGGCGGTGGTGCAGACATCCGGTTTTGCCAAATACGGTTCGGAATCGGAGGCCACCCAGATTAGCGGGGTCTCCGCCGACTATCCTCAAGTTCGCCACACCGAAGCCGAAAAAGGAAAATTCCTTTCCGTGGCGGATATCGCTAGCTCCAAGAGAGTCGCTGTTTTGGGCCCCAGTCTGGCTAAGGACCTCTTTGGCAGTTTGGATCCCTTGGGCAAGCGGATTGACCTCTCCGGTCAAAAGTACACGGTTGTGGGAGTAACTTTTGAAAAAGGTTCTCTCGGTCAAATCGATCTTGACAACCAAGTTTATGTTCCCGTCACCACCGCTCAGAAGCAGTTTGGTCTGAATACGGTTAATCTCATTTTTGCCCGGGCGGAGAGCGCGGAGACGCTTTCGGCGGTAAAAGAGAGTGTCAACGATGTGCTTTTGAAGCGGCTGACCGAGGATGATTTCACCGTGACCGAGCAGAAGGAGATGTTGGAAACGGTGGATACGATTTTAAATGTTTTGAAGACGGCTTTGGGTGGTATCGCCTCAATTTCCCTTCTGGTCGGCGGAATTGGAATTATGAACATTATGCTTGTTTCGGTGACCGAGAGGACGAGAGAGATTGGACTTCGAAAAGCGGTTGGAGCCAAGCCCAAAGATATTTTAAGCCAGTTTTTGATCGAGGCCGTCTCTTTGAGCGTTACCGGAGGAGGGTTGGGGGTCCTCTTGGCCATTTTAGGAGCGGCGGTTGTTAATCGTTTCACCGGGGAATATTTTGCCCTGGCGATTACTTTTTGGTCGGTTGCTTTGGCCTTCTTCTTCTCCGCTGCGGTGGGAATTATCTTCGGTATCGCTCCAGCGATCCGGGCTTCAAAACTCGATCCGATTGAAGCGTTGCGTTACGAGTAATGTTTCAACCTTGCTCAAACCTTGATTCTGTTGTAGGATAAGATTGGTTCCAGTGATCGGATAAAGTCGCACACGTGGAGCTACCCTCCTTCGCTAAAGCTACGAAGGGCAAGTGTGGGATTTAAGGCGGCTGAATAGGCCGCCTTTCCCGTTGTGGTAAAATAAGAACCAAAGGGGGTGAATTAAGATAGCTAAACCACACAAAAACGCAACTGCCATCTGCCTGGGGTTAACAATTCTGGCAATCATGGGCATCGTTTGGGGCATAGTCGCCTCCAACCCCTTGATAATCATCTTGTTTCTACTCCCAACGGTAATTTACGAGGTATACCGCACCGAAGGGGTTTCGACCAAATGGGCCTCGCTCGCGATGTTGCTGGTGTTGATTGCCGAAATCGGCTTGATTATCTTTAACATTAACTTCAACTTCGCCGAATTTCTGGGTCAAAGCGAAGAACTGGTCGGGGGATACTGGGTGCCTTTGGGTAATATAAAAGTCCTCGGCCCCACCCTGTTGGCCGTCCTTTCGGCTATTCTGATCACCAGGACCCGCGGGCGCTATACCATCTGGCTGGCGGTGATCATCTTGGTTACTTCTTTTGCGATAGTTTATACCTTGGACCCGACTATTTTTAAGGAGTTGTTGCGCCTTGGGGTGAAAGAGGGGGTGCGGGAATTGAGATATTGAGTTTTCCTCCGCGCTAATCCCCCCTCCGTAAATACTAAATCCCTCATCACGGGCGGTTTTGTGTTAAAATGGGAACTGAAGATGACCATCAAAAAGCATTTTTCTACCGAAGAGGCCAAGATGATAGGGGAGGAGCTCGGGATTAATTGGAGCAAGTTTGATGTCGAGCAGTTCCGGATGGGAATGGATGTGGAGTTGGAGCACGGTCTAGTTGATCCCCACACCAATGTTACCGATGATGATCCAATTGTAACCGGAAAAATTGCTTTGGCTCACCTCAACGAATTCCTCGACTACTATACTCGCTTGGAAGAAATGGAAAAAGAGGCAGAGGCCTAAGCCTCGTACCTAAGGCGTTCGTCAACCCGACGGGTTGAATTTCATTTTCCGTGCGATGGTTGGAGGGTGTTAACCCGACGGGTTAACAATCGTTGTTGCATGGCCCTGCAGCCCACTGGGAATATGGTGCTGGGGTGGTTCAGCAGTTGCGTTTGTGGTAAAATCAAGCCAGCAGATAACTTTGAGAAATTAGAATTGTGGAGGAAAGTCTGAAATGAGACGTAAAGCCGAACAAAAATCCGTCAACGCCGGCAAAAAACTAATCGAAAACTGTGGAGGTGTGGGATGTCTGAAACCAAAATAAAAGTCAGGGAGATCTCCACAGATCCAAGTTGGCGGTTCGATGTTGTGGCTGAAGAATGCGACGACCAAACAGAATATCTGGTTTCTATGGGTAAAGATTTTTATAAAAGTTTAGATACGAAAGTTGAACCGTGGAAAGTAATTGAAGCAACATTTAGGTTTTTATTGGAACGAGAACCAAAAGAATCAATCCTTAGAGAATTTGATATAACGGTTGTTTCTCATTATTTTCCAGAGTTTAAAAAAGAATTGGTGAGTGTATTCTTTGATGCAACCGTAGATGAACAAATATCGCAAGAGGCAGAGGAATATCTGTGACCCCGACCCCAAAAACCCCCGCTCCGCCCCGCCCGCCAAAATTCCAATCACCCACCTGCCTTTCCACTTTACTTACCATAATCCAATGTATGGTTAGTAAGGAGGTATCGGTGCAACTCCGCTTTAATTTTAGCCCCTTGTTTTCTAACCTCGTCTCTTTCCGCCTCACCCATTTGACCGAATGTTTTTTGTATTTTTGGTATAATGAAAACGATGGAGAATGTCGGGCAAGTTTCCACCTTTAAAAGATTGCTGGTCGTCGGTGTAGTTGTGGCCTTGGTAGGCGGAGGAGGTTATTGGGCCTACCGCCCGGTCTCGGGGGGAGCTGAACAGTGCATCAGCGACGCCGACTGCGCCGTCTTTGGTGAAACTGGAGATTGCAACTGCGGGTGCTATCACAAAAATAATATTCCTTCGGGGACGGGAGGCAAATGTTTCTGTGCCGCACCAACATCTTGTCGATGTGTAGACGGTGAATGTGAAGGAGTTTTTGGGGAAGAGTACTGTCACGAAATGAGTTTAATCGAAGCTCAAAATATCGCTGTCAGTAGCGAGTGCGGAAATTATCTTGAAGGACAATCTATGTGCAACGAAACCACAAAAACTTGGTGGCTTGATTTAAATATAGAAAAAGAAGGATGCAACCCCGCCTGCGTCGTCAATGTTGAAACGAAGCAGGCTGAAATAAACTGGAGATGCACCGGTCTGATACCTGAATAGCTCGAGCTCCCGAACTTCTGCGCTCGTCTTCGGGGACGCTTTTCCCTACCCCCATGTTTCCCAAACCCTCCCGCCGCTGTGCTACAATCAACCAACCGCCACCGAAATTTCTGGAGCGGTTCGTGGCCGGAATACCATGTTTCACTTCTACATTCTCCGTTGTTCGGATAATTCGCTATATTGCGGGGTAACCACCGATCCCGAAAGAAGAGTTGAAGAACATAATTCGAATAATTCCAAAGCCTCCAAATATACCCGAGCCCGGCGGCCGGTGGAGTTGGTTTACACGGAGAAACACAAAGATCGGGAAAGCGCCTCCAAGCGCGAAGCGCTGGTTAAGAAGTGGTCAAAAGTGAAAAAAGAGGCCTTGGTTAAAGTGAAAGACCACTCAGCCATCCTGTAGAAAACGCTTTTTGAAGATTATACCCTCCGGTGGGCCCATCTAGAGCAATCACTTCACCGCTAAAATAAAGATTAGGGACGATTTTTGATTCCATACTTCTCGAATCGATTTGATCGACAGCAACTCCGCCGCTGGTAACAATCGCCGTCGAAAACGGGGCAGTGGCGTCAATAGAAAAAGAGAATTCTTTTAAGAAGTTAATCAACCGTTGGACCTCTTCTGTGGCCAGATGGGCGTTGATAGTTTTTTCATCAATCCCAATTGTTTGAGAAGTAAAAGGAATTAACAACAGGGGAAGTAAGGTTCTTAACAGGCCTTTAAATTGTTTTTTGGGCATTTTATGAATCTCTCGAAAAATTCTTTCCTTGAGTTGGTTCTCATCTAAAGCGGTTTTTAAATCCAAAAAAGCCCCCACCTTTTCTTTTTTGGCCAGAGCTTCATAAACTGTTTTGCTACTTTCAAGGACAATCGGCCCAGAAATCCCTTGATGAGTAAAAAGCATTTCTCCAAACAAACTAATTAAGACCTTGTCCCCTGTTTTAAAAGAGAGCTGGACATTTTTCAAGGACAACCCGGCCAAGCCTCTTATCGTTTTGTCCTTAACAATGAGTCCGGTCAAGGCGGGTTTTAGAGGGGTGATTTGATGACCCAAGTTTTTGGCTAGACGGTAGCCGTCACCCGTAGAGCCGGTTTGAGGATAGGACTTACCGCCGGTGGCTAAGACAATTCTTTTCGCTCTGATCGTTTCTTTCTTTTCGTTAAAGATAGTAAACCCGCCTGCCCCTCTTTTTATTCTTGTTACTCGGTAGTTATAAACAAGCTCCACATTGCTTTTTCTGAGCTCTTTTGAAAGGCAATCTAAAACTGTTTGGGACTTGTCTGATTTTGGAAAAACTCTTTGACCCCTTTCTACTTTTGTTTCGACACCCCTCTTTTCAAAAAAAGAAATCAGGTCTTGGTTTGAAAACTTGGTTAGGGCGCTGTATAAAAAACCGCCCTTTTTACCAAAGGCCTCGACCAGTTTGGGAATTGAGGTATTGTTGGTGAGATTACAACGGCCCTTTCCTGTCAGCAAAAGCTTTCTTCCCAGAGAGCTATTTCTTTCCAGAAGGGTTACCTTTATCTTTCTTTGACCCGCAGAAATTCCGGCCATCATTCCCGCCGGCCCGCCGCCAATTACAACCACATCACGAACTTTCATACTCCCCATTGTAGTCTAATATCTATCTGGAAGATAGGCGAGAAGGACCGCCTAAAAGTGGTCCAAAGTGAAAAAAGTGTATAATGGGCCGGAGATGATTTACCTGCTCCATGGGGAAAATGTTGGCGCCAGTCGTCAGGCTCTCCTAGGTCTTAAGGAGAATTATTCTGCCGATTCCGTCTCCGTTTTTGACTCCAAAAATTTTGATGAGGACGAGTTTGTCCGCGCTTGCGAGACCCCGTCCCTGCTTTCCGATCGTCGTCTTATTATTGTCGAAGGTAAGTTACCAGTTACTAATTACCCCGCCCGCCTCGCTACGCGAAGCGTTGCGGGCAGGCAGTTACCAGTTACTTCGGCGACAGCCGATATTGTTTTCTGGCTTGGAGAAGAACTTAAACCCTCGAATAAACTCTTTAAACTGGTTAAGAAGGCGGGTGGCCAGATTACCCACTTTAAGCCCGCAATCCCCAAACACGTTTTTGGCTTCCTTGACGCTCTCGGTTACCGAAATAAAAAGAAATCTTTCTTAGAACTTCATCGTCTTTTAGATCAAGGCGAGGCCCCTCTTTATTTGTTGAAGATGATGGTTTGGGCGGCGCGGAACTGGTTGAATGTCAAATTCCAAACCCCCGTGGTCAAAAAGATGCACCCCTTCGTTCAGAGAAAAACTAAAAGTCAGGCCAAAAACTTTGAAGAGGAGGAGTTGGTGGGGATTTTCCGCCGCCTATTGGAAGCGGAAGTGACACTTAAGACTACCCAGCTTGCTTCGGTGTTGGTGTTGGATAGAGTAGTTGACGGAATAGCAAATCCGAAATCCTAAATCCGAAGCTCCAAACAAATTCTAAGCACCAAATTCCAAACAAGCGGAATTTGAGATTTAGAATTTAGAATTTAGTGTTTAAGCCTTACAAATACATAAAACAAGAAGTCTCAGAGAAACCTGACAACAAAGGCTGCGATGTCTGGGAAGTTAGAATCCACATCGAGCCTTTGGGCCTTGAGTTTAGGCGGTTGGCCTCAACGGTAATGGTGGTCAGCGGGTTGTTCCTGATTACCCAGCAAATTATTTGGCCCTTGTTGACAACCCCCCGAGCGGAGAAACCGATCCTACGCCCCACCTCGTCGGAGGTGGCCGGGGTTCATTCGGAGGGAGTCAAGGTCGAGTTTGAATTTGAATTTACCGAACTTCGCCGAGAGCGAGAAGACGACAACACTGTGGTTGGAGGGGTGCCGGGAACCGTTCCCGGCAACTCTTTACCTAAGGTTTTTCACATCTCGGTTCCGGAGTTGGGGATTGAGAGGGCGGAGGTGGAGACTAATAGTTCTAATCTCAAGCCCGACGAACGGTTGGGGCACTACGCCGGTTCGGCTTTGCCTGGTGAGGTGGGAAACACTTTTATCTACGGCCATTCGGCGGCGCCGATGTTTTATGACCCCAAGAACTACCGCACTATTTTCTCTACCCTAGACAAACTTGAAGAAGGTGACGAAATTGCCGTTGAGTTTGGAGAGAAGCGCTTTAAATATGTGGTTGAAAAATTGGTGGTCTTAAGTCCCAAAGATGTCAAGCCGTTAGAGCCCATCGCCCCCGCATTTCTGCGTCAATCCTATTTGACTCTGATGACCTGCGTTCCGCCGGGAATAAGAACCAATCGGTTGCTGGTCCAGGCAAGACTACAACGCTAACCCGGCGCCAACCAGAATTAAACTGAGAAGCGAAATAAAAACGGTTGGTCCTAAGATTCCCCCTCCGGGCGCTTCTCCTCCGTTGCCAGCACTCCCTGCCGGCGCGGGGGTGGGAGCCGTGTCTCCTCCGCCGTTTCCGGGAGGGGTTGTTAGCGGAGTCGGCACCTCCGGCGTCGGTGTAAATTCCGGCGTTGGCGTTGGCTCTCCGCCAGAGACACAACTGGGATCCAAACTCGGGTCGTCGTTGCCTTCTTCGAAAGTGTAGGAACCTCCACTGGTGGAGGTTAAAGCATCGTCGTGCGTTTCGGCGTCGGCCGCATTGGAATCAGTGGTCGAGCCGAGGGTGAAATCAAAAGAAGGGGAAGCGCCGCCAACCTGCAGGGCTTCGAATTTAATTACCCCAAAAGTCCCCGAACCGGTGTGGTTATCCGGGTTAGCGAAGTCAACTCCGGCGTCGAGGCGCAATCTCCCGGCGGAGGAATCGATGGAGTTGGCCAGTTCGAAGGGGAAAATGTCCCCGTTGGTTAGACTAACCGCCTTCAAAAGGCTGGGATCGTATTCAATGATTGCGGTGGCTCCGCCAATTTCCACATCACTAGTCAGAATAATGTCCACCTCAAAAGTTCCGTCGGGAACACAGACCCCCGACGAAGGGGAGAGAGAAAAAGAAGCATCGGCCAGAGCCGGAGCCGCCGCAACAATAGAAAACAGAGAAACGAAGGCGGCAGTGGGGAGCAGTTTATTCAATGACATATTGGGCGTTGACTACCTCCTTTAGGATATCGACTCCTCCAGCTCCCGCCAGAGCCACATTGGAGTCTTTGGTAGCTCCGGGCAGGAATTCAAAAAAGACCGTCGTTGACCCTTTTTTAAGGGCTCGAAAGGCCAGACGGCCTAGGGTTCCGTTTTTCTTTCGGGGGGAAAAGGTGACTCCGGCTAAGGTGATTTCGCCGTTTTCCCGGTCCGCCTCTTCGGAAATATATTCTTCAAAAAGGGTCCCCCTTTCTAAACTGAGAAACTCAAGCATCCGGGGATTGTATTTCAGAACGGCGTCGGCACCGTCGACCTTGGACTGCTCCGTGTCTAGAAGAATGGAGACCTCGAAAACTTCTCCGGGAGTCAAGGTCGCTCGCGACGGTGAGAGACGGAGCGAGGCGTGGTATTCCGGCTCCGAGGCGGTGGAAGTGGTTGCCGGCGGTTGGTTATGAACGGTGAAGGGAATCGCCAAAAGAACTAGGAGCGGTAACAAACTCACGGGCCATTTTTCTAGGAAATCCAAAATTCTTGTTTGTTTCTTCATTATTGACTGGGTGCGGTCAGGGTTAGAATGACATTCGGGGAATCGGTGGTTTCGTCGCCGCTGTTGATTGAAATCGCGCCGTCAGCGCCCGCGGCCCCCTTGCGTAACTCCTGCCGGACGCCTAGAAGGACGACCGTTAAAGGAATAGCAACCAGAATGATTAAGACGCCGACGAGAGCGAAGTTCTTTCGAGTAATTTTAGTTTTTAAAATCTTCGGCAGGTCCATTGTGATTCAAATTTACCCTATTGCGGAACCTGTGTCAACCCCTGTTAGAAGTTCCCGTTTACCTAACTTCCACCATCCTATCAAAAAACTTCTAACGGGGTCAAGTGGTAAATTTTTGCTCCTTCGTTCTTGAAGACCACTTCTCCTATTTTAGCAAGTTTTTCTTCGTTAAGTTCCGCGTATTTTTGCCGTTCCAGCTCACCCACAAATATATATTCAATCTTGTATTTTGTCAACAAATTTTTAGCGTCTTTCGCCTCTGCCGATTCGTAAATTTTTCTCACCTCCTCGGCCCTTTTCCCCGGCTCGTCGTAACCTCCCCGCCAGAGCCATTCGTGGACCGTCCAACCAACCACCGTTGGCAAGCCGGTGTTGGCTGAAACTCGGGCAAAATCGGTGTAGGACTCGCCAACGGCTTCCAAAATTACCGGTTGGCCTTTAATATTTTCTTTAAGCCAGTTGACCGCTTCAAAGTCATCAGGATATTGTTCTTTAAACCATTTCAGCCCACCCAACCCTTGATACCTTTTCAGGCCGTAATTAGAGCGCACCGCGTGGAAGGGGTAGATAAAAACAAAAATGAGAAGGGTGAAAAGAGCGACGGCGTAGAGAAAGTGAGGGAGTTTCTTTTTGAGATGGGAGAGGGTTTGGACGATCAGGTAGCCGCCGGCGAGGGAGAACATGATGAAAGATTGATAGGTCAGTTTGAACATCGTGTTCGCCCGTTGGAAGGAGTTAATGTAGATATCCTTGACATAAATGATTTCGGGGATGAGAATTAACAGCCAACCGACGGCGAGGAGGGTGGTAATGTAGCTGCAGCACTTTGTGCTGCCTCCCTTAGGGGCAGAATAAAATTCTGCAGCTACACCCCGTCGAAAAATAAAGAAAGTTACAGTCAAAAACAACGGAAACCCCCAAAGGACCAAAAGCATCCAGGGCGGCGAGTGAAAATCGGTCAAAGCAATCCCCTGGGTGATGTTTTGAAAATTTAAATGGAAAGGCAGACTTAATAAACAAGAAACAAAGAACAATGAACAAAGAACAATCCCGGTTCTTTTTATCCCCTTTATCCCTTTTATACCCCCTCGTCCCCAAACCACCAACCCCGTGACTAAGAAATAAATGGGAAAGTCCCAGGCGTTGGTCATGAAAGTCGTCGCGAAACAAAGAGCCAAGAATACGAGAGGACAGAGGACTGAAGACTGAGAACGGATATTAGAAAACAGAGGACTGAAGACTGATTTTTCTGCCCTCTGTCTTCTGTCTTCTGGATCCGTCTTCTGCCTTCCACCTTCCGTCTTCAAATTCAGAAGTAAAGCCAGAATTAAAAGAACGGTGGGAATATTAAGCAGGTGGCTATGAAGGTCGCCAATGACAAAACTGCAAGCGGGGAACTCATTAATCGTGTTATCTGCGGCTCCAAATTGTTGGCCAATGAAGCGAATGGCATCGTAATACCAGTAGGCCCGGAAGTTGCGGTTTTTGATAAACCAATAAAGAGTATGGAGGTTCCCACCCAGAGTTAGCAAAAAAGCCGAAAGCAGACCTGTGGCTAAAATCCTAAATTCTAAATTCGAAGCTCGAAATTTGAAATTCTTAAAATTCGCGTACATTAAATTTCCAGCTAACGAAAATGTTGTTGTGAAGGTGAGGGCGAACACCGTCGCGATCATTAGATTGTAGGTAACGGCCGAGTCGAGAGCGGAAAGTTTGGTTAAGACTGCCGTCATTAAATGGCCAAAATAGTAATAGTTGATCGTTCCCCCGGCAAACCAGGTGTCCTTGGGCGGGAAATAGGGGGAGCGTAGGAGGGAGTTTAAAAAACTGAAGTCCATAAACTTTTCCGCCCCGTGAATATCGGGTTGGAAACCGCGGACAAACGCCCAGAACGCTAAAGCCGCGAAAAAGAGGACCTCCTCGAAAATAATGATCTTGAGAATTTTTTTGGCGTCTTTGGCAAAACTTTCGCGTTTTTCGCGTTCGCGGAGGAAAAAAAGGTTGAGGGCGATCATTCCGACGACCACCAACCAAACCGCCTCGGGGACAAATTGCAAGATCTTCAAACTTCCCAACAGCCAAACGACATAGGAAACAATTAGAATTCCAATAATCTTGGAAAAAGCGTAGCCCCGGTCGAAAAATTTGGGGAACAACTTAAAAGTCAGCGGCGCAAAGACCACCCCCAGCCCCGAAACTATCAACCACCAGTAGAAAATTGTGAAAAAGTCGTTAAACATTACTGATTGGCAATCCTGAAGATCTTGACCCCCCCGTTTTGGAAAACTACTTCTCCGAGATTTGAGAATTTCTCCTCGGAAATTTGGGGGTATTTTTGCCGTTCCGAACCCCCCAGATAAACGTATTCTACCTCGTATTTTTTCAGCAACCCCTTAGTCATCTTTAAATTCGGACTTTCGTAAATTTCCTTCACATCCTGGATTCGCGGCCCAATTTCGTCAAAAGACCCCCGGTGGCCGAATTCGTGGTCCGACCAGCCGATGACCGTAGGCAGTCCGGTGTAGGAGGAAACGCGAGAAAATTCAGAGTAACTTTCGCCGGCCGCCTCCAAAATAATTGGTTGGCCAGTAACATTTTCGCTCAGCCACTTGATAGCGGCAAGCTCTTCGGGATACCTCTCCTCGAGGTAAGCGGCCCCATCCAGGCCTTGGTAGTTCTTGAAATTTCCGTAACTGGTTTTGGCGGCGTTAGCCGTCCAGCCCAAACTTCCTAGAAGAAAGAAAGAAAACAAAATTAGCCACAAACCTCTTAGAGAACGGTTCTTTTTTAATAAATTTTCCACCTGCCGGAAGGCCAAGGCCGAAGCCAGAGAAAGAGTAATCCAGGCTTGGTAATGAACCTTAAACATGGTGTTGGCTCGGTAGTAAAGGGGACTCACCTCGTAATAAATATCTTTGAGGAACAGGATTTCGGGAAGGGCGGCCAGAAAAAATCCCCAAGGAAGGAGGAAAATGAGGAGGTCCCCCGTCTTCGACCTCTTGGTTGTCTTTGGAAGGGCGAGGGGAAGATAACTTAGACCTAACAGAAGAAAAAATCCAAAAATTGTCAGAAGCGCGGAGGGGGCGGAACGATCGGTGACCAAACCGACACCGGAACTGGCCGCTTTGAAGTTTAGGAAGAAGGGTAGGAAAAGGAGCAAAGAGAGAAAAACAACCGTCCCTGCTCTGGGAGCCGTCGTGATTAGCGTCTTTAAATTGAAGCCGCTCTTTTCCGTCCTTAAGAGGAAAAAAACGAGACCGATTAAGGCGGAGTAGATAGGAAAGTCCCAACTACTGGTCAAGGCCGTGGCCCCCAGAGCGAGAGGCAGAAGAGCAAATTTTGACCAGTTCCGTTTTTCATCAAGAAAAAGGTTGAGAAGCAGGGCCATAATCAGAAGGACCAGAGGTATATCCAGAAGGTGGGCATGGAGGTCGCCGAGGAGGAAAGAGTAGGCGGGAAACTCGCTGATGGTGTAGGGAATTAATCGGGTTGCCTGGGGATACCAGTAGCCTTTAGCGCCCTTCAAAAAATTGATTGCCCAATCTAAATTTCCGCAAAGGGCTAGGAGGACGAAAGAAAGAAGGGAAGTGAAATAATTTTTGGTGCAGTTGAAAACCAGTGAGAAAGATCCTAGACCGGCCAGAGCAAAAACAGAGGCCAGCCCCAAGTTGTAGGTGATGGACGAAGGAAGCCCCGAGAGTTTGGTCAGGACGGCAATCAAAAATTGGCCGAAATAGTAATAGTTGAGAGAAAACCCAGATAACCAAGGGTCCGCGGGGGGAAAGTGTTTGGAGCGCAGGATGGTATTGAGCAGGGAAAAATCCATAAATTTTTCAATGTTCAAAATTTGGGGATTAAAGCCGCGGACGATGGATAAGGTCAGCAGGCAGACGAAAAACAAAAGTTCCTCAAAGGCGATTATTTTCAAGATTTCCTTAACGCTTTTTAGGAACTCCTCCTGTTTTTTTCTAAAAAGGGCCAGGTTTGCCACGGCTCCCCCCAGAACCACCAACCAAACCGCCTCGGGGACAAATTGCAAGATCTTCAAACTTCCCAACAGCCAAACGACATAGGAAACAATTAAAATTCCAATAATCTTGGAAAAGGCGTAACCCCTATCAAAAAACTTGGGGAACAACTTAAAGGTTAGCGGTGTAAAGACCACCCCCAACCCCGAAACTATCAACCACCAATAGAGAATTGTGAAGAAGTCGTTAATCATCGGCAACTCTGGCTAACATCGAAGATTTTGAGAGCAGTGTCGGGATCATTATACACCATAGTAAAGTTATTTTCCCAAAACGGTTGGGGAAACAAGTTTTTTATCGACGGCGAAAATATTTGCAATAAAACGATAGATCTTCATTAAAAATTGTCCTTGTTTGGTAATTTTATATCCATTTCCGGATTGGATGACGTTTCCCGAAACGATCTGCTCATTAAATCTTCTATTTATTTCGCCATATTCGTAGAGATATTTGTCGAGAAATAAATTAGACATTTCCTTATTGGTCATAACGTTATTCGGATTGTTGTTCATACACCCCAGCATAAAGACGGAAACGGAGCGGTCGGCAGTTACCGGAAGATGGGTGAAAAAGACAATATTAAAGCTGAAGATAATTACGACGGAAAGAATGAAGTCCCGGTGAGAGAATAAAGTATTGGGTACGCCGCGCTTAAATAGGTATTGTAGAAGGGTTATTACGGCGCAAGACACCAAGAGTAAGATAATTCCCCGGTAAAAGAAAACATTCGTGCTTTTGAACAAACTGGTGTGGAAAAGGAAAATAAACACAAATGTCCCTATAGCAAAAAAAAGGCTGTGTAACGTTAATAATCTAAAAAGATCTTTAATTTTCATAGGCTTGAAATTTAACTGCGACCTCTTTTTTAAATTGGTCAAGATACTCATTTCTAATAGTTAAAACAAATAGAGAGAAAGGAACATTGTCCACAATATCTGATATGGTTTCCCCACTTCCATATTTATTATACTCGCTAAAAGCCTTAACTGTTTCGTTTGTTTTTTCGGATATTTCCCAGACCATTTTTAAATCCTTATTTGTCGGTACATAATCTGCTATTTCCGCGGTATTATAACCTAAAATTTCCTCCGGAGTTGATAAAAACTGTGTACCCTGATCGATAAACGAAAGGATTTTCTTGTCGTTATAATTTTGAAGATATAGATGCATAATTGCGTATGCCGTCGAGGGACAGACGAGAGTATCGTGGGTAGTTAATGTGGAGTCTATCTTTCGGTTAAACTCGTTCCACTTCATACTGCTGGTTGGATTGTTGGTTCCTACAACAATATCCTGAATAAGTCTCGAAACGGCAACATCTTTGTGTGGAAGAAGTCGGAGAGAGTTCGGATTTTCTGAAATTGACAAAATATATTTAACGGAAGGAAATAATCCGAAACCAATAATCACCGATATTGCTGCCGCAGCAAAAAGAAAATACTTTCTTGAAAACGATTCTTTTAAAAAATTAAAGCTAAAAGCGATACAAATTACCCAAATGGGGGCCGCGAGAAGGACTCTAAAGTCATACCCCCCGGATATAAATGCTCCGAGAATCGGGATCAATGACAGAAAAACTATTTCAAATCTCTTTTTAAACCACGCCAAAATTAGTCCCGGAATAATAAAGATGTAGTAAGGGAGAGGAATAATATAAAAATCTGGTAAAAACCACCTTCTGTATGAATGTTTGGCAAAAAAGATTTCTTTTATTTGATCGAAATATGGTTGTAATGCGACCAATCCGCCCTGTTGGAACTTCTGGAAAAAATCGCGGATTAAACCGCTCTCGCGAATAGCGTAAAGAGAACTATGAGAGGCGATATAAATGAGTAGTGGAGAGGATGCGATGAAAAAAAATATTACCCAAAATATAGCCAAAGAAATATTTTTCCTCGATTTCCACTGGGTATTTCTACTCAACAAGACGCAAATTGCAGATAGGATAAGTCCATAAATATATTGTTTCCCCATAACCGCACTACCTAAACATAGGGCGGCAAAGAAAGCGGATGCAAATGCTCTGAAACGGGAATTGTTGGCAAATGCGGTATATAGATAGTAAAGAGAAACAACCATCAGAGGTGCCGCAATTGCATATCTGTGGCCGGCAAAGATATGCAAAAAATGAAGTGGAAAAAAGTTGATAATGATTGCCGAGAGAACCGTAATAAAAACGTTTTTAAATAATCTTTGTATGATTAGAGTTGTAAAGAGAATCGTTATGAAGCCAAGTATCAGTAACGAGATATTAAAAATCAAGAGATTATACCCAAATAATTTAAAAAATATGGAAATGTAATAATGGAAAACAACCTCTCTGCTTATGAAGCCTACGTTATCGAAATAAGCCGCTTGGAATGGGATTCCGGCAAAAACATGGTCTTTGGCGAAATAGATATCCCAAGCCGCATCGTCAAAAAGGCCGTTTTGATTCCAGGGAGCGGTTGAGAAGTTAATTAAGTGACTGGAAAAATAAAGAACTATGACAAAAATACATACTAGTAAATCGGGGCGATGTACAAAATGGTAAAGATAGTTTTTGGCTTTATGCTTTAAAATTCTAATCCACATTTTGACAAGAAAGGGAAGCATCAAAGCAGAGAATAATAATATGGGGAGAATTAAAAACCTGTTCATCTCAAATCAATCGCAGTTTTGATCAACAAAGAAAACTCTAAAACCAGTTTCAGAATTTTTGTAAACTTCGGTGAAGTTGTCTTCCCAAAACGACAGGTCAATAGTAACATTTTCCGGCTCGTTCTTCTCAAGAGAAACGAATTGGATATTGTTTGCCACTAGAACCTTACAAACGAAATCTTTGTTTAGAGTTGATGCTCCCAAGACTCTGTCTCGCTCTTTCCTCCTCTCACTCGTGTCATACCCCGCCGACCAAGAAAAATAGGGCCAGCCAAAGAAGATTTTCCGGCCGGCGAGGTTAGCAGGGTGGTAGAGATAAGAAGAATTTAAGAAAACTGCATCGGGCGGAGTATTCTCTTTGATCCATAAAACATCTTGATTTTTGGGGGCGTCTTCAATTTTCACGTAGACATCATTTTTGATCGGGAAAAAATCGATAATTCCCGAAAGAGTCAAAAGAACAATCAGGAAGGGAATCAACAATCTGGTCAAAATACTCTTTTGCCAAAGCTGATAGATCGCCCAGGCGGAAAACATGTTGCCAATAATTAAAAACAGGTTAAAAAATTTGTGGTTGGCGGCGATTTCCGGGGAGAACTGAAAGAGATTGCC
>Ga0209121_10002258_pt1 | contig 19730 bp, 19 predicted proteins | sample Cruoilmetagenom3_FD_187292 | JGI IMG/M metagenome (GOLD analysis project Ga0209121, IMG submission 187292) | Oil polluted marine microbial communities from Coal Oil Point, Santa Barbara, California, USA - Sample 3 (SPAdes) (version 2) | ecosystem: Environmental > Aquatic > Marine > Oil seeps ...
ACAAACGCATCTAATCCCATTACTGTTTACAATATTAGTTACAACATTCAGTACAGCTGGATTAGGTCTGCTGATGGGTTGTGTAGGATTGATCACACGAAATGTGATGCTAGTTAATAATACGGTTTACTTCATGATGCTGCTATTTTCAGGCGCAAATATAAGTTTAGAATCGCTTCCCAAATGGATGCAGATTGTATCCAATTACATTCCTTTAACCCGTGGCATTTTATCTACTCGTCTTATTGTTGCAGGAGCGGGAATTGATGAAATATTGCCTATGCTTCTGGAAGAGTTTCTGATTGGGTTTGTATTTACCCTATTGGGTTTTTTCTTCTTCAGTGCATTTGAAACACAGGCGAAGAAATTAGGTACGTTAGAAATATTTTAGGAAACAATATGCCAACAAAAGCCATATATCTTGATTACAATGCGACCACACCGGTTGATGAGCGAGTTGCCGATGCAATGCTTCCCTATCTTTACGAACATTTTGGGAATCCATCTTCCAGCCATATATTTGGAATCGAAGCAAAAAAGGGTGTAGAGAGAGCCCGCACGCAAATTGCAAATATGCTGGGCTGTAAAGTAGATGAGATTATTTTTACCAGCGGCGGTTCTGAATCAAATAATCAAGCCATTAAAGGGGCGGCATTAGCTAACAGGGAACATGGGAATCACATTATCACTTCATCTATTGAACATCCTGCGGTATTAGAGGTGTGTGATTACTTGCGTACAATTGGATTCAAGGTCACTATTTTGCCAGTAGATGGAAAGGGTCAGGTAGATCCACGAGATGTAGAGAAGGCAATTACACCACAGACAATCCTAATATCAATCATGCATGCGAACAATGAAGTGGGGACAATTGAGCCAATCAAGGAAATCTCTGAAATTGCGCATAGCCATAATATAATTATGCACACTGATGCTGCACAATCAATCGGAAAAATACCGTTGCAAGTGGATGATCTGGGAGTTGACATGCTCTCCATCGCTGGCCATAAATTATATGCGCCTAAAGGAATTGGAGTGCTGTATATTCGGACAGGGACTAAAGTCGAGAAGATAATACATGGTGCGGATCATGAAAGAAACTTGCGTGCCGGAACAGAGAATGTATTAGAGATTGTTGGGCTAGGAAAAGCTTGCGAATTGGTAGATAGAAATTTAGAAATATATTCAAATCATTTTCGTGAGATGCGAGATCAATTAGAAAGCAAGATAACGCAAGAATTTTCATGGGCGAAAATAAACGGAGATTTAAAGAATCGTATACCGAATACCAGCAATATAAGTTTTAAGGGAATAGAAGCAAACCTAATCCTTTCAGAATTGTCAAACGTTGCGGCTTCAGCGGGCGCGGCATGCCATACTGACCAGGTGGATATATCACATGTGTTAGAGGCAATGCACATCCCTTCTGAAATTGCAATGGGAACGATCCGTTTTTCCACCGGTAGAATGACAACTGACGAAGAAATAAAACTGGCTGCAGAAGAGATCATTCATGTTATTAATAAACTTAAGCCATCTGCTAAAGGAGAGAAGATATCCATTGAGAAAGAAAAAGTTCATCTAACTCAATATACACAAGGATTGGGATGTGCATGTAAACTGCGACCACAGTTATTAGAATCTGTACTGGCGAAGATGCCTATCCAATCTGACAGCAGAATCCTGGTTGGAACGGAGACGGGTGATGATGCTGCCGTATTCTCAATAAATGATAATTTAGCATTGGTTCAAACCGTTGATTTTTTTACACCGATTCTAAATGATCCCTATCAATTTGGTGCTGTATCTGCCGCTAATTCCCTCAGCGATATTTATGCAATGGGCGCTGACCCGTTGTTTGCGCTTAGTGTTGTTGGTTTTCCGAGCAACCGCTTGCCCATTTCTGTATTAGAGGAGATCCTGCGTGGCGCTTATGACAAAGCGGCTGAAGCGGGGATTGCAATCATTGGGGGACATACCGTAGATGATACTGAGCCAAAATTTGGATTGGCTGTTACCGGATCTGTTAACCCGAAAAAGATCCTTACGAACGCAAACGCACAACCTGGTGATAAATTAGTACTTACCAAACCAATAGGTACAGGAATCATCACAACGGCTATTAAGCAGGGAATGGCTTTGGAAAGAGATTCTGAAGAAGTTTATCGCGTGATGGCACAATTGAATAACAAAGGTGCTGAGCTGCTGCAAACAATACATGCCCATGCCTGCACAGATATTACTGGTTTTGGATTATTGGGGCACCTATTAGGAATGGTGCGCGGTTCACATGTTAGCGCAATTATTTTGGCGGATTCTGTCCCTTTACTTGAAAACGCATATTCTTTAGCGGCTTCTGGAATTGTTCCAGGCGGGACAAAGAATAACCAGAACTATACACATCCTTTTACGAAGTATGTAAAAAATATCTCTACTACCACACGCCTGCTGTTGAATGATGCGCAGACTTCTGGAGGACTGCTGATCAGTTTGGATGAGAAAAATGCCGCAATATTTATTGAATCGATGGAGAAGAAGGGTAACCCTGTGACCATGATTGGTGAAATCATTCCTGAATGTGAACCACGGATCCTGGTTCGATGAGAAATATTTTAGCCAAACTGGATTCTCATAATAAGGCTATTCTTCAGGTCCTGATTACGGCAATTCTGTGGGGTACCACATTTGTAGTGGTAAGGATTGGCGTAGATGAGATCGGTCCACTTTCATTGGCTGGAATACGATTCTTTACCTCCAGTTTGCTTCTATTACCTTTCCTGATGATGAAGAGAATTTCCACTGAAGAAATAAAGAGCAATATCCTCCCGCTTGCATTGATGGGAATCCTTTCTTACGCTATCGGGAACGGATCCTTGAATTACGCACTTCAATTTCTTCCTGCTACGTTGGTTTCATTCTTAATGAGTTTCATTACACCAATTATTTTAATCTTCAGTATCATCTGGCTGAAAGAATTTCCTACCCCCGTTCAAGTTGCGGGGCTGGTGTTTGTATTCTTCGGCGTCATTCTCTATTTCTATCCTCAACAAATTCCATTCCGCGCAAAAGGATTCGGCATTCTAATGCTAGGATTACTTGGATTTGCTTTACAAACAACACTGGGGAGATTCTTAGCTCGAGCGAAGAATATCCATACGATCACGCTCACAACGATCCCGTTAATTATCGGGGGAGGTATTTTACTCATTGTCTCATTTTTTGTAGAAGGTTTCCCAGTTATTTCACAAAAAACAGTTTTAATATTGGGGTGGCTGATATTTTTCAATACGATCATTGGGCAACTTCTATATAGTAGTGCAATCGCTGATATAACGGCAATACAGGTAAATCTTATACTTAATTTATCCCCATTTTTCACAGCAATTTTTGCGTGGTTTTTATTGGGTGAGCAATTAGGTATTACGCAAGTTGCAGCTATGAGTGCGGTTTTCATGGGTACTTATTTGGTTCAGAGGAAACCTGGAAATACATCAAATTAGCTGTACCTTACTTTTAATGAACCTTATTTAAGCATAGTTTTATACTGCTTGATGTTTTCAACAGGTTTGGGGTAGGTCATTTTAAGTTTCTTCAAAGTTGCTGTAATGATCTTGATGATCACATAATCACGATACCAATTGTGATTTGATGGAATTACATACCAAGGGGCATATGCAGTGGATGTTTTTGTCAGGGTGTCTTCATAAGCACACATATAGTCATCCCATAGTTTCCTTTCATCTATATCCTTTGGATTGAACTTCCATTGTTTTTTGGGAATTTCAATACGTTCAAAAAAACGCTCTTTCTGCTCATCTTTAGATATATGCAGGAAAAACTTCAGTATTGTTGTTCCCTCATCGGCTAGAATATTTTCAAAATCTCGAATTTGTTCATAGCGTTTCTGCCATACTTTCCCCGAAACTAATTGATGAACTCTAACAACAAGAACATCCTCATAATGCGATCTGTTAAAAATAACAATCTCGCCACTTTTGGGTGTTTGTTTGTGGATGCGCCATAAATAATCATGGCTAATTTCTTCTGGTGTAGGTACTTTGAAACTAGCAACTCGTACACCCTGGGGATTCACTCCCTTGAAAATGGAACGAATTGTGCCATCTTTTCCCCCGCTATCCATTGATTGAAGCACAATCAGGATTTTATGCTTATTTTCTGCGTACAGCATTCGTTGAAGATTGATCAATTCCTTACGGAGGTTTCTGGTTTTTTTCTTAGCATCTTTTTTACTTGATTTCCACAATTTCGTATCATTAGAGTCATAATCTTTTAGCGAAACCTTTTCATCTTTCTGGATTTGATAAGTGTGCATTTATTAACTCCTATTTAACGATTAACTGATAAGATTTTACGCATCACCTGTGAGTCCTTGGTAAGCAACCCGGAAGCAGGTAGACGCTGTACAAGCAGCGCCCAATTATTATTTATGTTAAATACTCGTTCGAAGATCGGCAGTGCTTCATCTACTTTCCCAGTATCAGCTAATGTGACTGCATGCCAGAATGGCAATTCCTCAATGTCGGGTGCTAATTTTACTGCTTGTTTGTATTTAATTTTTGAGGCTTCATTCTCATTCTTGGATAGAAAGTCATTTCCTTCATTCATCATGTCATAGGCATACTGGATATTTAATAATCTCTTTAGTTCGATAATTGGATCTGGATGGTCATCCACGCGAAGATCTATGAGGATATGTTCCCACGGTGTATTATCTTTGATATTGTTAGAGACGAGCAGTGAAGCACTCTGCTTACCTCTGATATCGCCACCCGCTGCCTGGGCTGCCTGCAGAGCCGAAAGCAACCGGTTAGCCAGGTTGCCCTGTGTTTTCTCAAATGCGCTTGCCATTGCTGGCCAAACGGTGTTGTTCAGCATCATATTTGCCTGCACGGAAAAAGAACCACCGATTTGGTGACCTGCCTCCGCGATGCAGCGTTTTCCGGTATGTGCGGCTACATTCCCCTGAGCGTCAACTATGGCTACCTGGCGCAGTTCTTTGCCATCATCTGCTTCAAGTAATTCATCCAATGCTTGCTGGGCGGTTTTCCCATCCCGAAGCAGGGCTAGCCCTTTTGGACCATAACTTACTTTAACCATTGATTGAGTTGCGATTACTCCCACACCAGGTTCGATCCATGGGCATAGAGCACCAACTGCGAACCAATGAGATTGGACAGCAATACCAATCTGATTTGTCTTTCTATCCATCGCAACAATCGAGTATGTGTGAAAGAACGTCATTTAGATCTCCTTCAAGTTAATGACCAGCGCGCATAAATTGCCTGGTGGATTTTTCTTCCTGAGGATTTTTCCAATTGAATTAGATTACCGTATTCTATTCTTCCAGATGAATCTTTCATCAGGCTTTGAAGCCAAAAGGACAGTTCTTCTGGAGAATGATCATTATTATAGGCAGTGATTATGAATAGAATTGGATTATCACTTAATAATTCAATTAATGAATTTAGTAAATTAGTAATAGATTTATTAAATATCCAAACCTCTCCTTTCGGCCCATGACCAAATTTTGGGGGATCAATGATGATTCCATCGTATTTTCTACCCCGCCTAATTTCTCTTTTAATGAATTTCAATGCATCATCAACTATCCATCGTACTGGCTTATCTGCTAGATTGGATAAGGATAAAGATTTTTTACCTGTTTCTATTGCTTTACGGGATGCGTCAACGTGCGTTACAAGTGCACCCGCGCGGGCGGCAAATAGGGAGGCTATACCTGTGTATCCAAAGAGATTTAGGATATTTATTTTTTTATTTGATGCGGTTATTTTTTCCTCAATCCAACGCCAATTTTCCAATTGCTCCGGGAAAATCCCAATATGACGGGATTTGGAAATGTTTAATTCAACTTGCAGACCGTCGATGCATATTGACCATGAAGGGTTTTTTTTGGTCTGGAAAATCCATGATCCCATTATTTCACTCTTAGGAAGAGTGAATACCGCGTCTGCGGAGTCCCAAACCCTCTTTTTAAGGGATGGTTTCCAAATTGCCTCCGGTTCAAAACGAATGAGATGATAAGATCCAAAACGTTCGAGTTTTTTCTTATTGCCGCTATCCAGCAATTCGTAATCTGCCCATCCAGTAATCGTAAGATTTTTATAATCTCGATCGCATTTGTTATTGTTTTTCATCATACCCGGATTGGTTAATATTTTCAGTATACCAACAGTATGGCACATTTGCTTATTTCTCTAACAAGGTATAATCCTCAACGTTTAAAAAATATGGATAGATACGATTTTAATTTGAGCATAGACAGAAGAGGATCTAACACACTAAAAACGGAGATAATCTTAGAGATCCAAGCATGATCAGATTATCCAGTCTTTGGTTATCCAGGTCAAGATGCAGAATTATTTGATGTAATTGGTTAAACTTTGGATGTCCCAGATCAGTGTTAATGGAAGCTTTGAATAAAATGGCTATTTCTATTTAGCAAGCAGAGTATTAGGCAAATAAGCATGGAGAAAAGCAAAGAAAATCAGAAAAGCTCGTGTTTTGTAGGGTGTTTGAATTTCATTGGAGGAGCAGTGGGGGTTATTGTTGTGTTGCTATTGGTCTCTTTTATAGGATACTTTGCTCTTCGTGCTGCTGGTGCGTACCTGATTATTGCTGATGATCTATCTCCTGCGAATGCAATTGTAATCATGGGTGGCGGTGATGAAGGACGAATGAATGAGGCACTTGAGTTATATCGTGAAAAATATGCGCGCATTATCATTCTAACTGAGACGGGAGCGCGCATTGAAGAATTTAACTACCTGCAGAGTTTTGACCTTCGTATTCAATTGTTGAATAATGGCGTTCCAAGTGGAAATATATTAATAACTGATACCGAAGTAACCAGTACTTTAGAGGAGGCACAGGCAGTCAAACAATTGCTTGAGAGACGTCAATATTCTTCAGCTATCATTGTCACAGACCCTTATCATACCAAACGAACGTCAATTATTTTTAAGGATGTATTTTCTGATCAAGATATTAAGCTGTGTTTTCGCCCGGTAACGCCATCTTGGTACAACTCTCGGACGTGGTTCCTGACTACTGACGGATGGAAATTTACAATCCTTGAGTACGTTAAATTGCTGGCCTATAAATTGGGTTTACAGAATTAGACAAATAATGGGTTTGTCTTCCTAAGTATCACACCCCATTTTATTAAACGATTGGGATAACTTCAGATGCTTGAAGACCTTTGGGGCTTTCTTCAACCTCGAACTCTGCAATCTGACCTTGTTTTAGAACTCGAAAGCCATCCATCTTTATATCAGAATAATGGACGAAGACATCTTCGCCATCTTCTTGTTCAATGAAACCATAGCCCTTGGAAGGATTGAACCATTTTACTGTTCCTGTTAATCTATCAGACATACCTTTATCTACTCCAATTCATCTAGCGGAAAACCTGTAAATGTGGAAGACTATTTTTCTGCATGGATTTTGGTCAAGCCTATATTAAGAAGAGATTATCACTTATAAATAATAGCGTCAAGTAGTGAAGATTATACAATTTTTATTTCGATTGTATAATTATGGATGATTCATTTTATGATAGACGCAAATCAACGGCCATTATTTTTTATATTATTTTTAATCTCATTTTGCCTGGTGACCATTCTCGCTTGTCAATTTTCAATCCCCCCCTATTCAAGTGGGGATGTAATCTTTGTGGATGATTTTTCTATATCGAATGAAAATTGGGATATATGGGAAAAATCTAATGAGTCAGCTGTCAGTTTTTTCGAGGATGGTTTAATCATGATAGTAAGCAAACCAAATTTGGATATCATCACTACAAACTACGTTTCTTATCCAGATATACTGATTCAAACGACTGCACATAAAAGGTTGGGGACAAACGATAATACATACGGGATTGTTTGTCGCTATCTTAATGATAAAAATTACTATGGATTTTTGATTTCATCTGATGGGTATTATGGCATTATCAAAGTGGTCAAGGGGGAATACAAAATGCTTTCTTCCGAAAATATGGAGTTTGATGAAAGTATCCATCAGGGCAAGGAGGAGAACAACATATCAGCCATTTGTGAGGGAAATAATTTAACGCTTTTAATAAATGGCATTGAAAAAGCAAGTGTAATTGATGAAGACCTTACAATGGGAAAAACTGGTTTGATAACCGGGTCTTTTTCAGAAGCAGATGAGATTGCTGTTTTGTTTGATAATTTTATTGTAAAGGTCCCTTAAATGAAGATTTTTTTAGATAGCATTGGCTGCCGATTGAATCAGAGCGAGATTGAAAAAATTGCAGCGGGATTACGGGATGCAGGACATATTGTGGTTGGGGATGCATCAGACGCAGATGCAGCGGTCGTAAACACATGCGCGGTTACTGCAGCAGCAAGCGCGGATTCAAGAAAGGTCATCCGAAGAATTGCAAAATCCGGTTGTAAAGTGATCTTCGCTACGGGATGTTACGCGACAATTGACCCACAGGCGGTCCTGGAATTACCGGCGGTTATGGGTTTATATAAAAATGATAAAAAGAATTGTATTGTCTCAGATTTAGACAGTAAACATTCAACCTCATCTTTACTTTCATATATCAGAAATCCTCTTCCTGGTAAAAAGCGGAGAACGAGAGCATTCATTAAGGTACAAGATGGATGTGATAACCAATGCACTTTTTGCATTACAAGAATCGCCCGTGGTAAAAGCCATTCGCAAACGGAAGATGAGATTTTTAATGACATAGAAGCTGCTTTATTGGGAGGTGCTAAGGAAATTGTTTTAACGGGAGTGAACCTGGGATCCTGGGGAAAAGATTTTGGAAGTAAATCTACTCTTCCCAAATTGATTACTAAGATCAATTTAAGGTATTCGCCAGAGCGAATACGATTGTCTTCACTGGAACCCTGGGATATTAATGAATCTTATTTCCCGATTTTCAATCACCCTGCATTTTGCCGGCATCTCCATCTGCCACTACAGGCAGGTTCAGATGAAATTTTACGAAAAATGGGTAGAAAGATGTTAACAAATGAGTTCAAGGCGCTTGTGAATAAAATTCGGTCGCATGTTTCTGGGATAGCCATTACGACAGACATAATGGTTGGGTTTCCTGGAGAAACAGAAAATTACTTCGAAGAAAGTTTATTTTTTATCAAAGAAATGAATTTCGCGGGCGGTCATGTTTTTAGATATTCTGTCAGACCGGGCACAGCGGCTGAAAAATTTGATAACTTAGTTCCAGAACAAAAAAAGAAAATCAGAAGTAAACAAATACGGCAAGTTATTTCTGAATCAAAAATTGAGTATAAGAATAAATTCATTAATCGGAAATTATCTGTGCTATGGGAGAAAACGGAGAAGCTCAGAAACGGAGATTTCTTGTTAAGTGGTTTAACAGGAAACTACCTTCGGGTAAACGCTATCACGAACGAAGATCTGCAGAATGTGATATCAAATGTTCATATCAAGGAGGCTAAGGAAGCTTATCTTTTTGGGAAAATTATCTCTTGAAAATTTAAACGGTATTCACTGTGTCAAGTTTTTTGATTTGAGTAAATGATCCTTGAAGATGTCAGTATGGTATAATTCCCAAGTTATTTTAATGGGTAGAGGTAAATAAATTTATGCCAAAAAGGACTTATCAACCCCGTATTAAGCATCGTGTGAGAGTACATGGCTTTAGAAAGCGCATGGCATCAGCCGATGGACGGAACGTATTGAAGAGGCGACGCCTAAAAGGTCGGTATCGCTTAACAGTAAAAAAGAATAATCATACAAAAAACACCCGCTGGTAAATGAAATTTGATCTTTATTAAATAAAATCGATGGAATTGAATTACGGATCAATAAATGAAACGTAATTTTCGTTTAACTCGAACAAGAGATTTTTCTCATGTTAAAAATGAAGGCAAGTCCATACATCATAAGTTTGCTGTCCTTGAATTTATTCCAAACAACATGGAATATTCGCAAGCAGCATTTGTTGCAAGTAAGGCAGTGGGCAACGCGGTTAAACGGAATCTTATAAAGAGAAGAATGAAAGCTTGTGTCGCAAATTCGTGGAGTAATATAAAATCAGGATGGAATTTAGTTTTTTATGCCCGGGCTGCTAGTGCTATGGCAAGTTATAATGATTTGCAAGAAGCGGTCAGTATATTGCTCAAAAAAGCCAATCTTATCATTGATAAATAGATAAATGTTAATTGAACAAGATTATTCAAAAGAGCCCTCATTAAGGGATTTTAAGATAACACTCTTAAATTTCCCGCAATTTTTAATTCTCACTGTTATTCGGTTTTACCAAAAAATAATTTCCCCTGCGCTACCTAGTAATACTTGCAGGTTTTATCCTACCTGCTCACATTATAGCTATCAAGCTGTATATAAATATGGTGCGATAAAGGGTACTTTAATGGCAATTTACAGGGTTCTCAGATGCAACCCTTTTAATCCGGGTGGGTATGATCCTGTAAAATGAATCTTATATGTTAGGAACAAGGAAAATATGAAACAGAAAATAATTACAACCTTATTACTTCTTTCAAGTCTGCTTCTCCTATTTACTGGATGTACAAGCGCGGGTTCAGCATCGAGCTGGCCCGGGTATACTATTTTTGAGAAAACCGCGTATCTTTCCTATGGATCTCAGACCTTTGCAGTAGATTTGAAAAATGGCGCTCTAGTATGGAAATATCCATCGGATGAGGACCGCTCTCGGCAAGTGTATGCAGCTCCGGCTACTGGTGATGGTTTCGTTTTAGTAGGGGACTATAATGGATCAATTACTGCGCTTGATCAAACTAACGGAACAGAGAAATGGGAGTTTGATGGGGCGAATGACCGTTATATTGGATCAGCTCTAATCTCTGATGGTATGGTATATGCACCCAATTCTGACCATTATTTGTATGCTCTTGATACAGAGGGCAATTTGAAATGGAAATTCAAGGGAGATGGACCAAATTGGACCAAACCTCTTGCAGATGAGAATATGATCTATCTTGCTTCAATGGATCATAAATTCTATGGTTTTGATAAAAAATTTTCACAAGACGACCTGGCAAATGCTGAGGATGGTAGTAAAACCCTTCTGGCTAACGCAAAGTGGAGCATCGATTTAGGAATGGCGGTTGTTGGCGATCCAGTTTTGGATAATGGCATAGCGTACGTGGCAACGATTGAGGGTAGGCTTTTTGCAATAGATGTAAAAAATAAAAAACTGTTATGGAGTTTTACTAACAATGGAAATCTTGGGGCTGTTTGGGGTACTCCTGTAGTAACAGATGAAGCAATTTATGTTGCTGATGTGAATGGTAATATTCATGCAGTTGATTTGCTTGATGGTTCAGCCCTTTGGTCATCGCCTTTCTCAGCAGGCGGTAAAGTAATTAGCAGTGGTGCTGCCTATGAGGAAGGTGCTGTATTTGCAACTGATGAAGGAAAGATCTTTATGATCAATCTTAATAAAGAACCAAAAACAATAACGAATTTAGGAAATCCGATTTATTCAACGATTGATCTCGTTGGAGAGCAGATTGTTTTCGCTCCTGCCAGTGAGGTTTCCTTACTGACGGCATTCGATCTGAATGGTTTTGAAGTTTGGGCATTTTTGCCACCCGAAAAAAAATAAAAAGAAGAATAGGAAATTAACATGTGGGAATCACTCATTATTGAACCCTTCATAAATGCCCTGCTTTTCATTTATGATCTGATCGGTGAAAATTTTGGTCTTGCGATCATTCTTTTCACAATCATCATAAAACTTGTAACTTGGCCGTTAATGTCTAAGCAAATTAAAAGCAGCCGAGCCATGCAGGAAATGCAGAATGACCAAGAATGGATTGAAATCCAGAAGAAATATAAGAACGACCGAGACAAATTAGCACAGGAACAGATGAATTTCTATAAAAAGAAAGGCATCAGCCCATTTGCATCTTGCCTACCCACCCTGATCCAATTCCCGATTATTATTGGCCTTTACCAGGGAATAATTCAGACAATGGGAAATGCTCCCATGCAGATGTTAAACCTGATTCCTAAAATATCACCTTGGCTGAAAGACCTATTTTCCTTTATTCCAGGATTACAGGAACCTTTAGCGTTGATACCACTGAACAGCCAATTTTTATGGATGAATATTGGCCGCCCGGAGAGAATTTTTATCTCTGGTATCTCGTTTGGGATTCCTGTTCTCGCAATCATAGTTGCAGCTACTTCTTTCTTGCAAACGAAGTTAATTGCGGCACCATCTGCGGACAGCCAAACAAACCAGATGTCAGGTATGATGAATGTTTACATGCCGTTACTGATGGGATGGTTTGCGTATTCTCTGGCTTCAGGGTTAGCGCTTTATTTTTTGGCTTCTAATCTCTTTAGTATTATTCAATATGCGATCATGGGACGGTTTGATTTAAAAAATCTATTCCCTATGAAGAAAACGGAAAATAAAAAATAGGGAGTAAAGGAAAATGAATGAACAAAAATCAACTTTGGAAATTATTGCCCCTTCCGTTGAAGAAGCTATTGAAAAAGGATTAGACCAGCTGGGATTACCAAGAAACGCGGTATCTGTCGAAATAATTGACGAGGGCAAGGGTGGTTTTCTTGGTATGGGAAACCGCCAGGTACGTGTGCGTTTATCTCTTGCAGATGAATCTCAATCAAAAAATGAGAATGAAGTAGGAGAATTATCTACCCCCACCCTTATTAAAAATGAAGTGTTTGATGATCCGTTAGAAGAAGCAAAAGTTAAAGCAGAGAGGATCGTGAAGAACTTGTTGCATAATATGGGGATAACCGCAAATGTATCCTCACGGATTCTTGAACCTGAGGATGAAAATGATCGTACAATGGTACTGATAGAAATCACTGGTAAAGATCTCAGTATTTTAATCGGACGGCGAGCGGAGACATTAAATTCTTTGCAATATATCACAAGCCTGATGTTAAATCAGGAAATGGGCAACTGGATGCCTCTGATTATTGATGTTCAGGGATATCGATTTCGCAGAGAACGCCAGCTTCAGCAGTTAGCGCGACGATTAGCGGATCAGGTTGTGCAAACTGGAAGAAGGCAGGTACTCGAACCGATGCCGGCAAATGAACGCCGATTAATTCATTTAGAACTACGCTATCACCCTTTCGTCACCACAGAAAGCATTGGCGAAGAACCTAATCGTAAGACGACTATTTTCTTGAAGCCAAAAGAATAATACAAGAAAGAAAAAACTCCCTCGCAAGAGGGATTTCATTTCCAAAAAAATTGAATATATTTGAGGTGAATTATGCGAGCAGTTGATATTATCATTAAAAAACGTGATAAGAAAATACTCTCGAAAGAGGAAATAGATTTCTTTATTTGCGGATTGACCGATGGGGATATACCTGATTATCAAATATCTGCATGGGCAATGGCTGTGTTATTAAATGGAATGACTGACCAGGAAACAAAAGATCTCACACTCGCCATGGCAGATTCTGGAGAAGTGCTGGACTTATCATCCATCGCGCCGATTGTTGTGGATAAGCATTCCACTGGTGGGGTTGGTGATAAAACTACTTTGGTGGTCGGGCCGATCGTTGCGGCTTGCGGTTTACCAGTGGGCAAGATGTCTGGCCGTGGTTTGGGATTCAGTGGTGGAACATTGGATAAAATGGAATCAATTCCTGGATATAGGGTTGATCTTTCAAAAGAAGAATTCCTTATACAATTAAAGGCCTTAAATATTGTGCTTACAGGACAATCCGCTGATTTAGCACCTGCGGATGGGAAATTATATGCATTAAGAGATGTTACGGGAACTGTACCTTCACTTCCTTTGATTGCATCATCAGTGATGAGTAAAAAGATTGCTGCTGGTGCCCATGCCATTGTTTTAGATGTAAAAGCTGGCAATGGCGCTTTCATGAAGAGCGCTGAAGAGGCAAAACAGCTTGCGAAGATGATGGTTGCTATCGGTAAATTAAGCGGTCGAGAAGTACGAGCAGTGATTGCAGATATGAACCAACCACTAGGAGAAGCAGTGGGCAACGCTATCGAATTAAAAGAAGCAATTAATACTTTAAATAATGAAGGTCCAAATGATTTTCTTGAACATTGTTTAGTGATTGCTAGCCATATGCTAGTTTTAGGTAAGAAAGCGAAGGATTTAAAAGAAGCAAAAGATCTTGCAATAACTACATTAGAAAAGAAATCCGCATGGAATAAGTTCCGTGAATTGGTTATTGCCCAAAACGGCGATGTTTCCTTCATTGATGAACCACAAAAATTACCAGAAGCGTCTATACAGCATGAAGTAAAAGCAGGTCATAATGGTTTTATTTCACAGGTACACGCTAGAACGATTGGTGAGACTGCTGTGGATCTTGGGGCGGGAAGGGCGAAAAAGACTGATTCGATTGACCCGGCGGTTGGAATTCTCGTTCATAAAAAAGTGGGTGAACAAGTTAAAAAAGATGATGTATTGTTCACAATTCTTTCCAATAGTTCTGAAAAAACAAAAGCGGCTGAAATTCGATTAAAAGAATGCGTTAGTTGGTCGGATGTCCCTTGTGATCCGTTGCCATTATTTTATGGCGTAATATCCTGAGCGGAGCGTTGATTTATTATATAAATTATGAGATAATTTTTGACCGAAAAGCTAAGACGGAGAAGAGTAAATTACAACATTCGATAGCGATCTGTGGACGGTGAAAGCACAGATAAAAAATAATTGAAAATCACTCAAGAGCTGCGACCTAAAGATCAGTCTATGATAATTAAGGAAGCCGGTAGTTCTGACCGTTATCCCAGAAAAAGCATTTAATGCTTATTGAAAGAGTCCGTTAATCGGAAACCGGGGTGGTACCGCGGGAAAATTCTCGTCCCTGATGGGGCGGGTTTTTAATTAAATTTTGGAGGTCGGATGTTTAAACCAGTATCATCAAAATTGGACGTGAACGCGATGGAATTATCCATCTTAGAGTTTTGGAAAAAAGAAGATATTTTCCATGCTTCGGTAAAAAATCGGAAGGGTAACACAGAATACGTTTTTTATGAAGGCCCTCCAACAGCAAATGGTATTCCTGGTGTTCATCATGTGCTCGCGCGTGCTTTTAAAGATGTATTTCCCCGATATAAAACTATGCAGGGGTTTCATGCTTCCCGGCGAGGTGGTTGGGATACTCACGGCTTGCCTGTTGAAATCGAAGTAGAAAAGAAATTAGGTTTTACAAATAAACAACAGATTGAAGATTACGGAATTGCAGAATTCAATCATCTTTGTCGTGAATCCGCTTTCACCAATATTCAAGAATGGGAAAAGCTTACTGAACGGATCGCATATTGGGTAGATTTTAAAACCGCATATATTACTTATAAGAATTCATATATTGAATCCGTATGGTGGATTCTGAAAAATTTATGGGATAAGGGGTTGCTTTATCAAGGATTCAAGGTTGTTCCATACTGCCCACGCTGCGGGACACCACTATCTGATCATGAGGTTGCTTTAGGTTATAAAGATGCAACAGATCCCTCGGTTTATGTTAGATTACCTCTTGTCGATGATCCAAGCATCTCTCTTCTTGTTTGGACGACGACTCCATGGACATTGCCGGGAAATGTTGCTGTTGCAGTACATCCTGAAATTAATTATGCAGTTGTCCAGCGGGAAATAAAAAATGGGGTGGTAAAGGGTACAGAAAAACTAATCTTGGCAGAATCGCTTATTGAAAAGGTGTTTGGCGATGAAAAGGTTGAAATAGTTGATATATTAAAAGGAAAGCAATTAAAGGACAAACAATACAAACCTTTATATACATTTCTTCCTCCTGATAAACCTGCATATCGCATTGTGTTTGGGGATTTCGTGACTGTTGATGAAGGGACTGGTATGGTACATATTGCCCCTGCATTCGGTGAAGATGATATGCAAGTATCGTCTGAAGAAGACCTCCCGGTTTTAATGACAGTTTCTCCTAATGGGACTTTTATACCAGAAGTTCGACCGTGGTCTGGAAAATTTGTGAAAGATGCGGATCCCTACATCATTGAAGATCTTAGAAACAGGGGATTACTTTTTAAATCGGAAGATTATATACATACGTACCCATTCTGCTGGCGGTGCTCCACTCCACTGCTCTATTATGCCCGCCCAACCTGGTTTATTCGCACAAGTAAACTGAAAGATAAATTGGTCTCATTGAATCAAGAGATTAACTGGTACCCAAATCATATAAAGGATGGAAGATTTGGGAACTGGCTTGAAAACAATGTGGATTGGGCACTTGGGCGGGAACGGTATTGGGGAACACCGCTGCCGGTATGGGAGTGCACAGTTTGTGGTAAACAGGAATGCGTTGGATCGGTTGGTGAGTTATCTGAAAAAACCGGTAAAGATCTTAAAGGATTAGACCTGCATCGTCCGTATGTGGATGAGATTGAATTCCCCTGCAGTAAGTGCGGGGAAAAGATGCACCGTGTGCCAGAATTGATAGATGTGTGGTTTGATTCCGGCTCAATGCCGATTGCTCAATGGCATTATCCATTTGAAAATGAAGAATTCTTTAAAAAACAATTTCCGGCTGATTATATTTGTGAAGCGGTTGACCAAACTCGCGGTTGGTTTTACTCATTACACGCAATTTCCTCCCTTTTATTTGAGAAACCTGCATTTAAGAATGTAATTTGCCTAGGTTTAATACTTGACGAGGATGGGCAGAAAATGTCGAAATCGAAGGGCAATGTTGCTGATCCATGGGAAGTTCTTAATACTCAAGGTGCAGATGCGATGCGCTGGTATTTCTATACTGCCAGCCCCCCTGGACAGGAGCGGCGTTTCTCGGCGGGCCTGGTTTCTGAGGTACTGCGTAATTTCACATTGACCTTATGGAATACGTATTCATTCTTTGTGACATATGCAAATCTGGATGGATGGATCCCCGATCCAAAAAAGCAAGCAAAGTACTCAAAATTAGATTTATGGCTGCTCGCAGAGTTACATAAGTTAGTTCGCGATGTAACTACAGCGTTGGAAAATTATGATGTGTTGGGAGCGACACGCCCGATTGAAGGGTTTGTTGGGCATTTATCAAATTGGTATTTACGACGATCCCGCCGGCGGTTCTGGAAGAGCGAATCCGATGATGATAAATACGCGGCCTACACTACTTTGTACGAAGCACTTGTTACAGTGAGCAAATTACTTGCTCCAACGATGCCATTCATTGCAGAAGAAATATTCTCAAATTTAGTGAAGAACGTAAACCCACAAGCACCAATATCAATCCATATGACAGATTGGCCAAAATTTGATGAGAATTATATTAACCAGAACCTGATTGATAACATGAACCTGGTGATGCGGTTGGTATCTTTAGGGCATGCTGCCAGAAACCAGTCTGGAATTAAGGTACGGCAACCATTGCAGGAAGTTGCATTCGCAACAAGTAGTAAAACTGAAAGAGAAGCGATCAAGGAATATGCCGAATTGCTGAAAGAAGAACTGAATGTAAAGAATGTCCGCTCATTGAGTGCGGTAGGTGAAGCTGCAGCATATGAATTAATTCCGCTCCCTAAGCAATTAGGCCAGAAATATAAAAGTGATTTCCCTAAGATCCGGGAAGCAATCCTAGATTTAGATGCTGAGAAATTTGCTAAGGATTTACTGGATGGGCTAACTATCACAATAACGATTGATAAAAAGGATTATAAATTTTCCCCTGAAGAAATTGAAGTCCGCATGCAAGCGAAGGAAGGATTTGTGGTTGCGTCAGAGGGAGCTTATTTAGCTGCCTTAATCACTGATCTAACTCCAGAATTAAGAAACGAAGGATTGGCAAGAGAGCTCGTACGCAGAGTGCAGGAAGCTAGAAAACAAGCGGGTTTTGAAATTTCAGACCGAATTCATATCTATTATACTGCTTCGGAAAATTTAACCAAGGCTGTCAGAGAATTCAAGGATTACATCATGATGGAAACTTTGGCGGTTGAGATTGTAACTGAAAAGAGTCCAGATACACTGCCAAATGCCAGCGAAGAGTTTGACGGAGAGACTCTTGCACTTTGGCTAGAAAAGGATTAAAAGCACATTCAAAGGAAGCTAAATCGACTGCCTTATCATTCAAACAAGTATATGATGCATGAAATCCCTTTAAAAAAAGGAAATTACATACTTGTCTTTTATTTAGAAGAAAGAACCAGACATGATATGCTTAGATTTACTGATGTTATTTTAGCCCCCGGATATTATTTCTATTGTGGGAGCGCACATGGTAATGGAGGCTTGAAAAGCAGGATTACACGGCATTTAATTAAGTCTTCCAAAAAGTTTTGGCACATTGATTATTTGAAGGAATATTTATACTTATTCGAGGTTTGGTGCCAAGTCAGTTCCGAAAAGAATGAATGCTCTTTCTGCCAAATTTTACAAAATCAGATGGATGGAGAAATTCCGATAAAAGGTTTTGGGTCAAGCGATTGCAGAAATATGTGTGATTCACATTTAGTAAGATTTCCTAAAAAAACTAATTTAGATCATGTGTTTATTGAATTGAACAGGCAATTTGATGGAATGATTAGAATTTCCGCACGTGATCTTTTGTAAGATAGAATTAGAAAAAAATAATACTGGAGAATCAAAATTGAAAAAAAATCTTAAAAATTATCTAGTCTTATTTCCTATTGCTGCTGTGATTGTTGGCTTGGATCAGTGGACAAAATCACTAATAAAAGACATGCTTGCATTTGGAGAGGTTTGGTCACCCTGGGATTGGTTGACGCCATACGCGCGCGTTGTTCATTGGCATAACACTGGCGTAGCTTTTGGAATGTTCCAGAATAATAATATCCTTTTTATAATTTTGGTGAGTATCATCGCATTAGTGATTGTCATTTACTATCCACAATTGGCTGAAGAGGATTGGTTTCTACGGATCGCGCTGAGTATGCAGCTGGGTGGTGCTGTAGGGAACTTGATCGATCGATTAACTATCGGGCATGTAATAGATTTCATTTCTGTCGGAAATTTCGCGGTATTTAATGTGGCTGACGCCAGTGTTACTGTTGGTGTAGGAATTATGATATTAGGATTATGGGTCCAGGAAAATAAGCAAAGGAAGAAAAAAAAGGCGGAAGTACCCGAGCCGAAAGAAATGGAACAAAGGTAAAGGGCTACCCTTTCGTGAATAATACAACCCACACGTTTGTTTTTCTCAGCAATTCGCCGGATCGTTTAGACAAATTTCTGGCTGCCCAATTTCCAGGTAAATCAAGATCTCAGATTCAACGGTTAATAAATGAAGGGAGAGTGCTGGTCGACAATATAACTATTACAAAAACAGGTTATTTATTGAATAAAAGAGGAATATCCATTGAAATAACCATTCCTTCTCCAACTCCACTTGATTTGCAGCCTGAAAATATCCCATTGGATATCATTTATGAAGATGATGAGGTTTTGGTAATCAATAAACCTGCTGGGATGGTTATGCACCCAGCGGTGGGTCATCCAAAGGGAACTCTTGTACATGCTGTTCTTGGTCACACTTCATTTTCGGAAGGTATTGGGGGAAAGATGAGGCCTGGAATTGTTCATAGATTGGATAAAAACACTTCTGGTGTAGTAATTATCGCAAAAAATGAGAAAGCGCACTTGTGGCTGCAGAAGCAATTTAAATCACGTAAAGTCCAAAAATATTATCTTGCCCTGGTAGATAAACATCCTCCTACT
>Ga0209121_10002259_pt1 | contig 19729 bp, 15 predicted proteins | sample Cruoilmetagenom3_FD_187292 | JGI IMG/M metagenome (GOLD analysis project Ga0209121, IMG submission 187292) | Oil polluted marine microbial communities from Coal Oil Point, Santa Barbara, California, USA - Sample 3 (SPAdes) (version 2) | ecosystem: Environmental > Aquatic > Marine > Oil seeps ...
GCACGGCGGCGTGAGGGCATAACGTTTACGCTTTTATGGTCAGACCTATTAAGTTTTACCGCGAAGCCTGTCAAGTCACACCGCCCAAAAGAAATACAAGGATTGTCCCCAATTCGTGGGAAAAGCTTGCATGTAAGCATGTGAGTTACTCTCCATTTGTTTGACAGGTTCTGACGAAAATTGGGTTACTTTTTGCACCTGCTGATTCGTTGGACGGCAGAGTCTGCAAGGCAGGTCCCGAGAGCTGGGGCTGGCGGCTTCATCTCTCTGCCTATAGATCACAGCGGGTGGTTTTTGAGCGATGTTCAATGGGCCACCATCGAACCCTAAAGCCTTGGAAAGAACAGTGACCCTGGCCAGACAGTGGGAGATTCACGCCTGTTTGTGGAGGCCATCCTTTGGACCGTAGGAATAGGGGCGCATCTCAGCTCCGCGTTCCCAATCATGCCAAATCACTGAATTCTTTTGCTCGTCCATCGGTAGCGGCTTGGCCTTCAACACAGTCCTGCAATTTCAAAGTTCTACACTGTGTTGCAGTGACCGGCTGAAATCATCATCACTAACTTTTGGGAGGATTATCCCTATTGGGATGCGAGCCTGGGCGTTTGGTATTTTTTCCGTTCCCAGATGATAATCGCAGTGCCGGTGGTGTGTTTCATCTGCGCGAGCATGAATTCAGTGCGCATACCCGGCAGACTTGCAAAGACGTCAAACAACCCGTCGGCCCCATCCGAGGTTAGGGGAATGGCCAAATCGTTCTGCCCTGATTGCGACAATACCCAATGCGCGGGTTTGCCGGTTGAATCCAGCTGGATTTGGCGCAGTTCGGACAGGGCAACAGCGCCTCCCGTCAAAGGCCCGAAATAAGTGATCTGACCTTCCGTGATACGCACCATGCCGGGGCCCTGACCGGGAATACGGAACCGGGCGCGTTGGATGCCGGCCGCCACCAAAGCCAGCCCGGCGATGGTTAATCCCCAGCCAATCCAGGTCATGATGCCATGTGCCGTTAGGGCCGACCAAACACCAAGAGCCATGACGCCGCCACCCACCAGCGTTTCACGCCACCGATACAGTGCAGAGGCCGCTTCGGGGCGCACAAAGCTCATTTCCAATCCCCCAGCGTGTGTTGCCACAAAGTCAGTGCTGCCACTGCCGCTGTGTCAGCCCTCAGGATGCGGGGGCCAAGGCGGATGGGGTGCGCAAAAGGCAGCTTGTGCAGCCGGGTGCGCTCAGCCTCGCAAAAGCCGCCTTCCGGACCGATCAGGATGGCCCATTTGTTGGCGCGGCTATCAGGGAGCAGGCCGGGGGCAGGGGTGCCGTCGGCAAGTGCTTCATCACAAAACATCAACTGGCGGTCGTGCGGCCATGCAGACAGCACCGCGTCCAGCTTTTGCAGATCGTCCACTGCGGGTACAAAGGTGCCTCCGCATTGTTCAGCCGCTTCCACGGCATGGGCTTGCAGGCGGTCGCGGCGGATACGTTCGGCATTGGTAAACCGGGTCTGCACCGGGCTGATGCGGGCCGCCCCCATTTCGGTGGCCTTTTCGACAATAAAATCTGTGCGCGCCTTTTTGATCGGGGCAAACAGCAGCCACAGATCAGGCGGGTTCATTTGCGGGCGCGATTGCGCTGTGCACTCCAGCACACCGCCACGTTTGCCAGCCTCAACCACACGGGCCAGCCATTCCCCGGTCTGCCCGTTGAACAGCTTCACGCTGTCGCCCACGCCCAGACGCATCACCCCAAACAGGTAATGCGCCTGGTCGCGCGCCAGAGGAACGGATTGCCCTTCCCCCAGATCGTGATCTACATAAAGCCTGACTTTTGCATCTGCCATGGGGCCAACATATGACCGAGAGTGACCAGACGCCAGAGGCCACAGGCCAGGTGGCAGACGCTGTGCGCGACAATTGGGTTGATCGGTTCGCGCCGCCCGTCACCCGCCCCTATCTGCGCCTCAGCCGGGCGGACCGCCCGATTGGCACATGGCTGCTTTTGTTGCCGTGTTGGTGGGGGTTGTTGCTGGCGATGCTGCATGACGGACGCGCCAGCGGGCATGATCTGTGGATCTTTGTGGGCTGTGCGATTGGGGCCTTTTTGATGCGCGGCGCGGGCTGCACCTGGAACGACATCGCGGATCGCCACATTGACGGTTCGGTTGAACGCACAGCGTCGCGGCCCATACCCTCAGGGCAGGTGAGCGCAAAACAGGCGTTGGTCTGGTTGGTGGTACAGGCACTGGTGTCGTTGCTGATCTTGCTGACATTCAATTCTATGGCGATCTTGCTGGGCGTTATTTCATTGGTGCCGGTGTGTATCTATCCCTTTGCCAAGCGGTTCACCTGGTGGCCGCAGGCCTTTCTGGGGCTGGCGTTCAACTGGGGGGCTTTGCTGGCTTGGGTGGCCCATACTGGCGCGCTGGAGGCACCGGCGGTTGTTCTGTATCTGGCGGGTATTGCCTGGACGCTGTTTTACGACACGATCTATGCCTATCAGGACGCAGAGGATGACGCGCTGATTGGAGTGAAATCGACCGCCCTTCTGTTTGGCAATAATCCGGGGGCCTGGCTGCGCCGGTTTTTGGTGCTGACAGTGCTTTTGATGATGGTCGCGGTTATCCTTGCAGCCAAGGGTGGCCATCCGTTTGCCATGTTGATTGCTCTGCTCGGGCCTTGGGCGCTGGGGGCGCATCTGACATGGCAACTCAGGCAATTAGATACATCGGATAACCCGTTGCTATTGCGATTGTTCCGCTCAAACCGGGATACTGGTCTACTGCCCTTGCCGTTTTTCGCCATCGCCATGCTGCTGTGATTGCACTTGGCCGCGACTGGGCCTAAACACACCGAGGGAACAACAAAACGCGATATTACTTATGCGATTGTCTTCGATCTTTGCTATCGGCGCGGCCTTTATGGTGGCCGCTGTGTTATGTCTGGTGGTGGCGCAGTTTTCTGTCACTGTGATCGAAGATCATTCGCGCCAAAGCGTGTTGGAACAGCTGGACAATAAGGGCCTGACCTGGGCCGCAGTGGATGCCGATGGCTTGCAGGTGTTCCTTGGTGGCACCGCACCCACCGAGGCGACAAGGTTCAAGGCCCTGTCAACCGCCGGTACAGTGGTTGATGCCGCACGGGTGATTGACCAAATGCTGGTAGAAGACAGCGCCGTCATCGCCCCACCACGATTTTCCGTTGAGATCCTGCGCAACGGCAGTGGCATTTCTCTGATTGGCCTGGTGCCTGCCAGTACGGACCGCGAAGAGCTGTTGGAAAGTATTCGCAAAGCCTCGGGCGGAGATGAGGTGGCTGATCTGCTGGATGTCGCTGATTACCAGCATCCCGACACATGGGAACTGGCGCTTGATTACGCCGTGCGCTCGCTCAAGTCATTGCCACGCACCAAAATTTCGGTGGATGCCAGCCGGGTTGAGATCACTGCCATGACCGACAGCCCCGAGGAAAAGCGTGCAACCGAGATCAAGCTGGCGCGATCGGTGCCTGATGATGTGCGTTTGTCGTTAAGCATTTCTGCGCCGCGCCCGGTGGTCACGCCCTACACGTTGCGCTTCGTCCATGAGAATGAGCAGGGCCGGTTTGATGCCTGCACCGCAGATACAGAAGCCGCCCGAACAACAATTTTGGCGGCGGCTGGCAAATTGGGCCTCAAGGCACGCCCCGACTGTGTGATCGGCCTTGGCGTGCCATCACCCAAATGGGCAAAGGCGGTTGAACTGTCGATTGCGGCTTTGGGTGATCTGGGCGGTGGCAGCGTGACATTTTCAGATGCAGACATTTCGCTCAATGCGCTGCAAGGCACGCCACAAAGCGTGTTTGATACGGTGGTCGGAAATTTGGAAAACACCCTGCCTGATGTGTTTGCCCTGCATTCGACACTGCCCGCTCCGGTTGATGATTCCGCACCCGAAGTGCCTGATTTTATTGCCACCTTGTCGCCCGAAGGGCAGGTGCAAATCCGCGGGCGGGTTGGCAGCGAATTTATGCGTGACACAGTCGACAGCTATGCCAAGGCCCGGTTTTCTTCGGACGGCGTGCATACAACGGCCCGCGTTGCTGAAAGCCTGCCCGAAGATTGGCCGCTGCGTGTATTGGCGGGGCTTGAGGCGCTATCGTATCTGTCGAATGGGGCGGTGACGATCACACCGGATCTGGTGGATGTGACAGGCAATACAGGCCGCAAAGATGCCAGTACAATGATTGCCGGTTTTTTGTCAGATAAACTGGGCGACGGAGATCAGTTTGAGATCAATGTAAACTACAAAAAGACCCTCGACCCGGTGCTGGGCCTGCCCACGCCGGATGAATGCGAGGCCTTGATTGCTCAGGTACAGGTTGAGCGGAAAATCAGTTTTGAGCCGGGATCATCCAATATGGATGCCAATGGCGCGGCGATCATGGACGACATTGCTGAAATTCTGAAGAAATGTGGTGATATTCGTATGGAAATCGGTGGCCACACTGACAGTCAGGGCCGTGAGGGAATGAACCAGCAGCTTAGTCAGGAGCGCGCACGGGCCATTCTGGACGAGTTGCGCGCACGCCGGGTGTTGACCAGCTCGATCAATTCAAAGGGATATGGTGAAAGCACACCCATCGCCGACAATGAGACCGAAGCAGGCCGCGAAGCCAACCGCCGGATCGAGTTTAAACTGATCCGCCCTGAGCCGATCAAAGACGAGCAAACAACTCTTGAAAGCCTGGCTGATCCGGTAGAAGAAGGGGCACAGACCCCAGCCGAAACCCAGCCTGAGACGGAAGAAGACAGCACAGATGAACAGAACTGAGTTTATCATTGCCACGGCCATCGTTTTGTTTGTGGCGTTCTGCCTGGGCTGGTTTGCGAATTGGCTGATTCATAAATTTATCCGTGTCGCAGGCTCGGATGTGGGCGAGTTGGAGCGCATGGCGCAAGAGTTGCATGAAGCTGAAGAAACCCGTGATCAGGCCATCACCTATTTGCAACAGCGTGAGGCCGAGCTGACCAACCAGTTGAGCCAGACCGAGGCTGAACTTGCCGCCACCATGGAAGGCCTGCGCGAGGCGCGCTATGAGGCTGAACAGATGCGCTCGGAGCTGGAGCGGCGCGCGGCGATCTAAGAGGCGTTGCCGCTGGAACTCGCGGGATCTGTCGATTGAAGCGTCTCCTTTCGTTAGCTAGGTACTGATCCATTTAGCGGTGGCGGCTGATCCGCGCATATTCTGTTTCAGATGCATCACCGGTATTTTGAGGTGACTTATGGCAATCCGGAAATGCCCTGAGATAAATGGGTCGGGTCGTTTCATGATGGCACGTTGGATGCGTGTGATCGGTTGAAGGGTCGGTGGTCTCGGCGGGGGTGACGGCAGCATTTTGCACTCATCCCGGCTAGCGCCTGGGCTTCGCTCGCAATGTTGGATCAGCCTGGGTCGGGTCTTCGGGCCAGGGGTGTTTGGGGTAGCGGCCGCGCATATCCTTGCGCACATCGCCATAAGAACTGGCCCAGAATCCAGGGATATCCAATGTGGTTTGCACAGGCTTGCTGGCCGGGGACAGCAGCGTCACGCGCAGGGGGGTCTTGCCCACCAGCGGATGCGTGGTCTGGCCGAACATTTCTTGTAGGCGCAGGCTGATCTGGGGGTGATCGCCGGCATAATCAATCGGGATGTTTCGGCCCAAAGGCGTGGTGAAATGCGCTGGAGCAAGATGGTCTAACCGCTGCATCTGATCCCAGCTGAGCCGGGCGCGCAGCGCATCCAGCATGTCAAAGCGTTTCCAATCTTGTGCGGTTTTCACGCCGCTCAGATAGGGCAATAACCAATCGTTTAGACCAGACAGCAGGGCTGCATCCGACATATCGGGTAAATCCTTGCCTGCCTCGCGTGCAAGGCTCACACGGGCCACAAACCTGCGAGCGGCGTCTGTCCAGGTCAGGCCAAGATCACGCACGCCGTCCAGCATGGCGCGGGCGATTGTTTCAATTGGCGCATCTTTCCAGATGCGGTCATCCAATGTCAGCGCCCCAAACTGTTCGCGACGCCGGGCCATCACCCGGCGCTCGCGCTTGTCCCATTGGCAAATATCGTGCCATTCGATCTGATCGCCATATAGCCCGCGCAGTTCGGCCTCTGAGATTGCAATCGCCTGACGGATGCGGGCCTCGCGGGGGTTGCCATCCAGATCGGTGGCGACAATCAGGCGGGTGGTGATCAGTGGATCACCCTGGGGCAAAATGGCCCCCTTACCGCCTGACAAAACATAGCGCGGCTCATCACCGGGGCGACGCAGGCCGATGCGATCTGGATAAGCCAGAGCCGCCATTTCAGCGCCGCTCATCGTGCTTTTACATGCACGTCTCGCTTGTCGGCTCAGCCGTTTCGCCTCGGTTTTGATACGTTCAATTGCACCGCGATTGGCGGGCCAAGGATGGCGGTCTGCATAGCCGCGCGGATCATTCAGAGCCGAAAGGCGCAGCGAGAGGTCCACCGGTGCGGCGCGTGACAGGGGGTCACGATCCGCCAGCAATGCTGCAAGGGGTGCTGCATCAGGCCCCGCCACCGCCAACATATGCGCCAGACGTGGATGCAGTGGCAACGCGGCCAGTGCCCGGCCATGGTCTGTAATGCGGCCCGACCCATCCAGTGCACCCAGCATCTGCAACAAGGCTTGTGCTTCGCTGTAGGTGCCGGGGTTGGGGGGCGTCAGCAGCGGAAGATCGGCAGGTGTAACCCCCCAAAGAGCGATATCCAGCGCCAGCCCAGCCAGATCGGCGGCTTCAATCTCGGCGGGGGGATGTGCGGCCAGAGCGCCTTCGCCGCCTTTGGTCCAGAGGCGGTAACAGGTGCCTTGCGCCACCCGGCCTGCGCGGCCTGTGCGTTGGGTGGCCTCGGCGCGTGTCACGGCCTCGGTCACCAGCCGCGACATGCCCGAGCCGGGATCAAACCGGGCCCGGCGCGCCTTGCCGCCATCGACCACCACTCGGATGTCCTGAATGGTCAGGGAGGTTTCGGCAATGGCGGTGGCCAGTACGATTTTGCGGGCCTGTGTATCGGGGTGAATGGCGGCGCGTTGCTCGGCAAAGGGCAGGGTGCCGTAGAGAGGGCGAATGCGGCAGTCAGCTGGCAGTCGGTCCTTCAGTAGCCCCGCGACACGGCGAATTTCGCCTTCGCCGGGCAGAAATACCAGAACACCGCCGCGGGATTCATTCACGGCGTGGACAACCAGATCAGCCAGCGCGTTTTCAAACCGTGTTTCTTTGCGCAAAGGCCGATCAAGCCAGCGAATGTCCACTGGATAGCTGCGCCCTTGTGAGGTGATCACGGGCGCCTTTATGAGATCGGCCACCGGGGCTGCATCCAACGTGGCGGACATCACCACCAGCATCAGATCATCACGCAAGGCGCCCGCAATTTCGAGGCACAGCGCCAATCCCAGATCAGCATTCAGCGAGCGTTCGTGGAACTCGTCAAAAATTACCGCGCTCACACCGGTCAGTTCCGGGTCCGACTGGATCATACGGGTCAGAATGCCTTCGGTCACCACCTCGATGCGGGTGGATTTACCCACCTTGGTTTCACCCCGAATGCGGTAGCCGACAGTTTCACCTATTGCTTCGCCCAATGTGTCGGCCATCCGCTCGGCAGCGGCGCGTGCAGCCAGTCGGCGCGGTTCCAGCATCAGGATACGGCCCGTGACCAGCCCGGCTTTGAGCATCTCAAGTGGCACAACAGTGGTTTTGCCCGCCCCCGGTGGCGCCTGCAATACGGCGCGCCCTGTGTCCTTAAGGGCTTGGATCAGCGCGGGGATTGCGCTGCGGATGGGAAGGGAATTGCTCACACCAAAGGTTATCGGCGAGTGCGCCCGATTTGACCAGAGGCGCGATGACCTATGCCCCGCTAAAACACGCCCTGCAAAAGGCGTGTGTGGATTGCGTGGGAACAAAAGTATTTTTGGAAAGGTGAAACCAGGGTCGAAACAAGGGCGGTTAGCGGACTGGACATTTGCCAGGCGGGCAAGGCATGAAGATACCAAATGACAACAGGTGAGCGTGATGGATATTGATCAGCTGAGCGAACAGGTTCTCAAAGGTGAGCGCCGGGCATTGGCGCGCGCAATTACGTTGATCGAGAGCAGCCGCGCGGATCATCGCACGCTTTCTGCGGCGTTGCTGGAGCGTCTGCGCCGAGCAGACCGTCAGGCGGTGCGCATCGGGCTGAGTGGCACACCGGGCGTGGGGAAATCTACATTCATTGAGAGCTTTGGCACCATGCTGACGGCACAGGGGCTGCGCGTGGCTGTCTTGGCGGTTGATCCCAGCTCAGCGCGCTCGGGTGGGTCGATCCTGGGGGATAAAACCCGCATGGACCGATTGAGCCGCGATCCAAACGCCTTTATCCGCCCCTCCCCCAGCCAAACCCATTTGGGTGGTGTGGCGCGCCGCACGCGCGAAGCAGTGACCTTGTGCGAAGCCGCTGGTTTTGATGTCGTGTTGATTGAAACGGTGGGCGTTGGCCAGTCTGAAACGGTTGTGGCTGAAATGTCAGATCTGTTCATCTTGCTGCTGGCCCCGGCAGGCGGGGACGAATTGCAGGGCGTGAAACGCGGCATTATGGAAATGGCGGATATTATTCTGGTGAACAAGGCGGATGGTGATCTGAAGGCCGCCGCCATGCGCACCTGTGCGGATTATGCCGGTGCGCTTAGGTTGCTGCGCAAGCGCCCGCAAGATCCAGATGGATTTCCCAAAGCAATGACCGTTTCAGCGCTGGAGGAGGACGGCCTGAAGGCTGCCTGGGAGGAAATGCAAACCCTGACAGAGTGGCGCCGTGGCGCCGGGTTTTTTGATGGTCGGCGGTCTGATCAGGCGCGTTATTGGTTTGAGCAAGAGCTGCGCCATGCGCTTTTGGCCAAGTTGGAAACCGCTGAGGCACGCGCTGAAACGGCGCGTCTGGGTGCGATTGTAGCGGCTGGTGAGGCAACCCCGGCTGTGGCGGCGGCGCAACTTCTGGCAAGCCTGGGCATCAAAGACGGGTGACAGCTGTGCTTGTTTGCGCTATCACAGGCCACCAAATGACGGAGGGTGCACATATGTATTACGGGATCTGGAACATAGCCACTTAAGGCAGCCAGCTCCGTATGGGCGGCTGTTTTTCGATGCAGCTTACGCTCCAATTGTGCCCCCATTACTTCCGCCCGAAAGGCGACCGTCATGTACAAGTTCTTTGAAAATCTGATCAATCCCTTCGCGCGTTTTTCTGAAGATACGCCACCTTCAACGCTATGGGCTTATCTGAAAACCCAATATGCGCCGTTCCGCAAGTGGATGGTGTTGATGGCGTTCAGCGGCATCATCGTGGCGCTGATGGAAACCGGGTTAATCTTTTATTCGGGCCGGGTGATTGATTTGCTCAGCGGCAATACACCCGACAGCCTGATGGCCAATCATGGGCTGGAGTTGGCCATTGCCGCTGTGCTGATCATGACGTTGCGCCCGGTGCTGATCGGGCTGAACCATCTGCTGCTGGAACAAACGCTGGCTTCGAACATGCAAGAACAAGTGCGCTGGCGGGCGCATAAACATCTGTTGGGGCAATCCTCGGGCTTTTTCCAGAACGAGTTTGCCGGGCGTCTGACCAATCGTGTCATGCAATTGGGTGAAGCTGTCGAGGACAGCACCTACATGGCTTTTGAAGGCGTGTGGTATGCGCTCACTTATGTGCTGGGGGCAGCCATCATTCTGGCAGGTGTTAATCCCATTCTGGCCTTGCCTTTGTTGGGGTGGGTGCTGCTGTACAGTCTTTATGTGGCCTATATCGCCAAGCGCGTTGGCGTGGCGAGCGAGAAGTGGTCGGATGCACGATCCATGGTGACGGCGCGCGTGGTGGATGCCTATTCCAACGTTGAGACGATCAAGCTCTTTGCCGATGAAAACACAGAAGAAATCTATATTCTGAGCGCGATGAAACGCTTGCGCCTGCGGGTGCAACGGTTTTTACGACTGATGACCGAGCTGAATTTCGGCCTCAACATCATCAACGGTGTTCTGATCTTGGGTATGATTGGTCCGGCGATCTGGCTGTGGTCGCGCGGCTCTGTCAGCGTGGGCGAAGTGGCGGCTGCCTCTGCTTTGACCATTCGGCTGAACGGTATGTCGGGTTGGATCATGTGGGTGATTATTCGGCTGTTTGAACATGCAGGTGTGATCCGCGAGGCACTGCGCTCGGTTTCTGTGGCGCATGACGTTGTGGATGCACCCAATGCCCCACCTCTGGACGTGACAGATGCCAAGATCGAGTATCGCGGCGTTACGCATCACTATGGCCGTGGGCGCGGTGGGTTGGAAAATGTTGATTTAACGTTTGAACCGGGCACGCGCGTGGGGCTTGTGGGGCGTTCGGGGGCGGGCAAATCCAGCCTTGTGAACCTGCTTTTGCGATTCCGTGATGCCGAAGAGGGCGAGATCCTGATTGATGGGCAAAATGTGGGTGACGTCACGCAGACCTCATTGCGTCAGTCAATTGGCATGGTGTCTCAGGACAGCTCGCTGTTGCACCGCTCAATCCGGGCCAATATCCTTTATGGCCGCGCAGATGCAGATGAAGCGGCGATGATTGCAGCGGCAAAAAGGGCTGAGGCCCATGAGTTTATCCTGGATCTGGAAGATGGGCAGGGTCGGCGCGGGTACGCAGCACATGTGGGTGAACGCGGTGTGAAACTGTCGGGTGGTCAGCGGCAACGGGTGTCAATCGCTCGCGTGATCCTGAAGGATGCACCCATTCTGGTGCTGGACGAGGCGACATCAGCACTTGATAGTGAAGTGGAAGCGGCCATTCAGGACACTCTGTTTGGATTGATGGAGGGCAAGACGGTGATCGCTATTGCCCATCGGTTGAGCACAATTGCTCAGATGGACAGGATTGTGGTGATGGATCAGGGGCGTGTTGTTGAGGATGGCACACATGATGAATTGCTGGTTCTGGGCGGTGTCTATGCCAGCCTTTGGTCACGGCAATCGGGTGGGTTTCTAGGTGCAGATGAGCCAATGGAGGTGGGGTGCAACCCCACCCTACGCACCGACGCCAGCCATGATCTGTAGGGTGGGGTTGCACCCCACCTTCGATCGCAACAAAGGTACGACTGCGCCAGCAAGATAAAACGGGCTACCACGGCCTGTATGATCTCAAAGAGTTCGTCCAATATCAGCGCGCCCGCGATGGCCGAAATGGCCAGTCCGCTATCCAATGATGTGAAACCAATTTGGTCAGAAGCGCTCAAGCAGTCGGCGCAGATAGTTGCGTTCTACTTCAGGGCGCGCGCCTTCGCCTGAGCGGCGGCGTATTTCGTCCAGTAACTCACGCGCGCGGCGGTACACATCTTCGCCTTGCAACAGGTCATCTGGTGTGCCGACCTGCCCGCCACGGCCCGGAGTGCGGCCCAAAGGATCGGATTGCTCATCACCGAATTGGCCCAGAGCCTGACCTTGCCCAGCTTCGGTTTCGTTGTTCTCGGCCAAAGCGTCACCCAGATTGCGCATTCCGTCGCGCAGGGCTTCCATGGCTTCGGATTGGCGGTCTATGGCCTCGGCAAGATCGTTGTTGCGCAGGGCCTCTTCGGCCCCCTGCATGGCGCGCCCGGCCTGATCCAAAGCATCACGCGCCGCATCACTGGCCTCACCCGATCCGCCCGGCAACGCATCGCGTTGCGCTTCAAGGCGGCGGCGCAAAGCATCCTGACGCTCGGCCAGCGACCCTTGGCTATTGCCTGCCAGCGGGTCACCACGCCCGCCAGGTTGCTGGCCCTGGCCTTCGCCCTGACCATCCAGCCCCTCATGTTGCTGGCCCTGACCCTGTCCGCCATTGCGGCCCTGATTGTTCTGGGATTGGCCAGCTTGGGCATCGGGATTGAACTGTTCCTGCAAATCCCGAAACGCCTGATCGGACAGGCCCTGTTGATTGCGCAGCGTGTCGGCAAGGCCCTCCATAGCCTGCTGACCTGGGTTGTCGCCTTGTTGGCCTTGCTGACCTTCGGTGACACGCAGGTTTTCCATCATCTCCTGGAACTCTTCCAGGGCTTGTTGGGCTTCGGCCATGCGGCCTTGTTCCATCAACTCCTGAATGCGGTCCATCATGTCTTGCAGGTCTTGCTGGCTAAGTTGTTGTGCGTCTTGCGAGCTCTGAGGGGTATCGCCCTGATCGCCGTCGCGCTGGGCCTGCTGAGATTTCTGGCGCAGATAATCCTGAGTGGCGTCGCGCAATTCCTGCATCAGCTGGGCAATATCTTCGTCGCTGGCACCACGTTTAATCGCCTCGGACAGCCGCTCTTGTGCCTCGCGCATCCGTTCCAGAGCATTGCCGATGTCGCCATCTTCCAGCAGCAGGGCAAGATCCCACATCGCCTGGGCAATCTCGCCTTGTGTCTCAGGGGTCAGGCTGTCATGGCGCACCAACGTATCCAGACGCCGCATAATCACGCGCAGTTTCAGATAGGCCGTATCTGAGCGGAACAAGCCCGGTTCGGGCGCATGGCTGATGGCACGCAACATCTGTACAACGCGTCGCCCGTTGGATTTGGCCCACAGCAGATCGCGGCGTTGCTCGACGATAGCCGCAGCCACCGGATCAAAGAAACGGCGTGCGGGCAGGGGCATAGTCAGCGGCGCAGTTTCGCCGGTTTGATCGGCGGCGTCCTGCACTTTGAGGGTCAGTGTTACGGGCAGATGCGCCCAAGGGTGTTGCGATAGGTTTTCAATCAGAGTTTCCACGAATTCTGCGCGATCACCCGTAATTGGCATGGGCAGGTCCAGATCAATCGCCTCACGCGGGTCAGGGTCCGCACTCAGGCCATACCGCCGGTCGAGCTGACCCAAATCGAGGGCGAAACGTGCAGTTCCATTGATGATCTCATAATCATCACGCGCCCGAAACGGTTGGCTCATCTGACCATCAAACGTGGTACGCGCTCCGTCAGGCAGTACCTCAACCGTGGGCGGGGCGTCTGCCAGGGCTGTGATATTCCAGGCCTGCCCGCCGGGCCCATCAATGCGCAGCTCGCCGTCGCGTGTGATGTCAAAACTGTGCTGTGTGTCAGTGGCAGCCCCCACATCTTTGGTCCGCCCCGAGACCGTTTCCGCAACGCTGAGCGCGCCGACTTCGCCGTAAAACCGCAGGGTGATACGGCTGCCTGCGGGGGCGGTGAATGTGTCGCTCAAATCGCTGAGATACAGGCTGGGCTTGCCCGTATAGGCGGGCGGTTCCACCCAGCCCTCCCATGTGGCGGTGTTTGCCACAGCGCCACCAGTGCCAGGTGCCATATGTGCAACCGTCCCAACCCGCCAGAGCGAGCCAAACAAAAGCGCCACCACCAGCCCCAGAAGGGCGATATAGCGCATGCCAAACCGGTCTTTGTGCGCCAATCTCAGGTCGGGTTTTACCGCGTGGGCAGCAGCAGCCTTGTCTTGCATCCGGGCCTGATGTGCGCGCCACAAAGCGCGCGAAGCGGCGTCACCTTCGCCAATCACCTGTTTATCTGACAGGGCCGTCAGCGGATGGCCGGGCAGCGTATCATCCAGCCTTGTGAGCGCGTCACGGCGGTCGGGCCAGCGGAATTTCCGTAGGCCCTGCACCGCAAACACACAAAACAGCAATGCGCCCAGAACCATTAAGGCCCAGACAATATCAACCGAAACCATGTCGTGCAGGCCCAGCATCAGCACCGCAGCGAAGGTGGCAATCAACGTCCACAAAGGCCAAAATGCATGCACGACCCGTTCGGCAATCATACCAGCCCAAGTCAGCGTTAAAGGCACGCGAAGGCGTGTCAGCAAGGGCCCCAAAGCATTTGGATGGATTGCCATGCACCGTTCCAATCAGCGGCGTGTCGGGCAGGGTGCCCTACAGCCAATGAGGGATGGTATCGCGTTTTATCATATCTTCAAAGGTCGGACGTGCCCGAATGACGGCAAATTGATGCTCATGCACCAAAACTTCGGGGATCAAAGGCCGGGTGTTATATTCGCTCGACATTACAGCGCCATAGGCACCCGCACTGCGAAACGCGACCAGATCACCGGCGCTCAGTGGTGGCATCATGCGCTTTTTGGCAAAGGTATCGCCGGATTCGCACACCGGGCCAACGATGTCATAGGGCTGTTGCTCAATGCCCGCAGCGGGCTCTGCCACCGGGATGATGTCGTGATGAGCGTCATACATCGCTGGGCGGATCAGGTCATTCATTGCGCCATCAAGGATCAGAAAATCACGATCTTCGCCGGATTTCACATAGATGACCTTGGTAACCATGATGCCTGCATTGCCAGCCACCAGCCGACCCGGTTCAATCTCAATTTCGCAGCCCAGATGGCCCAGCGTTTCTTTGATCAACGCGCCGTATTCAGTGGGCAGAGGAGGCGCCTCGTTTGAGCGCTCATAAGGGATGCCAAGCCCGCCGCCCAGATCAAGACGGCGGATATCATGGCCATCAGCGCGCAGCACGTCGGTCAGCTCGGCCACTTTCAGGTAGGCTTGCCGGTATGGCTCCAGTTCGGTGATCTGACTGCCGATATGCACGTCAATCCCGATGATGTGCAGCCCAGGCAGGGCGGCGGCCATGGCATAGACATCGCGTGCACGGCTGATCGGGATGCCAAACTTGTTTTCGGATTTGCCAGTGGCAATCTTGGCGTGGGTTTTGGCATCTACATCCGGATTCACCCGGATGGTGATCGGCGCAGTTTTACCCATTTCGGTGGCCACACTGCTGAGTAGCTGCATTTCAGGTTCGCTCTCAACATTGAATTGGCGGATACCACCAGCCAAAGCGGCCTGCATTTCATCACGGGTTTTGCCGACACCGGAAAAGACAATCCGATCGCCCGGCACACCAGCGGCAATCGCGCGGGCATATTCCCCACCCGAAACAACATCCATACCCGCCCCAAGATCGGCGAGCGTTTTCAGGATCGCCTGATTGCTGGCCGCTTTCATCGCGTAGCACACCAAATGATCCAGGCCGTTCAGCGCCTCGTCAAACAGGCGGAAATGGCGGGTCAAAGTGGCGGTGGAATACAGATAGAACGGCGTGCCGACTTCGGCTGCAATTTCGGCCACGGGGACATCTTCGGCACATAGCTGGCCGTTTTGATAAAGAAAATGATCCATGCAAACGCCATTACGGCGAACGCCTTTTGGGTTCAATCAAAAAGACGTTCGCGCGTGGGGATTGCCTAAATGCGGGTGGTTTAGGCGAAACGCCTTAATGCCCGGTTTTTATGTGTTTCATCATTTTGGCCCGCGCGACCGAGCGCAACTCTTGCCCACGATCCTCGATCTTTTTCAGGGTTGGGGCGAAGTCCTTGTTCAGGATGCCTTTGCCCGTGGCCAGCTGATACAGCATGTGATGTGGGTTGGCGTTGCATTCGATGATCACCGGGCCGTCTTCGGTGATGGCAATATCCCAGCCGAACACACCAAATTGCGGCATCAGTTTGTGCGCGTTCTTGGTGATGCGCAGCACTTCGTCCCAATGGGGGATTTGCATGCCGGGGAGGGTTTTGCCGCTGACAGGGTGGGTTTCAACCATTTCCTGTTCAAGCCCGGCACCACGGCGGCACTGCTGCAAGATACCGCTGGCATTGTCAATTTCGGCTATCATTGATCCGGATTGCCAATAGTTGTCTGACATCGCCTTTGGGGATGGGATTTTCCACAAGGTATACAGCACTTCCGGTGTGTCCTCAGCGATAACAGTGACCACGCGGATGGAGCCCACGGCGCGGCCTGCTGCTTTGGTCATGGCGGAATGTTGGTTCACGGCGTCCTGAAACAGCAACCCTTCGGCGTAATCTTCCAGCGCTTCGGTGGCAAAGGCGCGCAGATCAATGCGCGTGCCGTTGGACAGCACCAACTCGCGGGTGGCTTTGTCCAGATCAAGGATAAGCGCCGATCCAACCGAGCCTGAGCCTTGTTCGGGCTTCACAAACAGCGGATAGCGCGCTGTATTCATAAGGAATTCTTCGATTTCGGGCACTTCAGTCAGCGTCAGCAACGCGCCATAATCACGGCTGTGCGAGGCGACGGCCTGAATATGTGGCGTCGCAAAGCCCAACTGATCCATCATCGCGCCGTAAAACACCTTGTCGCGCACAAAGGCGCGCAGTTCGGTGACGGAGCGGGGTGACAGCCGGTCATTCAACAGGCGGCTGCCGCGTTCACCCACAAACTCGCGCTTCTCATCGGCGCTGAGGTCGGTGCGATAGATCGCATTGTTGTAATACTGGTTGAATTCGACACGGTTCTTACCGGCCCAAAGGCGCAGCATCTGGCTGAATTGTTTAAACGGGCTAACGCCATATTTGCGGGCCACTTCCACAATCTGCTGACTAGGGGGAGGGGCTGCTTTTTCGGGCGCTGCCAAAAGGGCGCGGGGGGCGGTTGTATCGGACATATCTTTGGTCCTCCTGTCGCTTGTTTTCTGCTCTTTGACAGGAGGGATAGCGCGGGAATTTGGCCAAAATGGGGCGGCAATCATGGAAATTTAGTTGAATTGTTTTGGATTTGGAAACAGCAGCTGTGCGGGACGAAGCAGACATCACATTAAAAGCGTATTGCCCTTATTCTGAGGCAGGCAAAAAGGTGATGCGCAGCACGGCACATGCACGTTTTAGCATGCCCAGCCGGTTAACAGCCGCTTTAGCGGCCCGGCCATCGTCAGCCCCTCCCTTGGGCTGGCGATATGTCTGAGCTAGGCGCTTCTTACGTTCTTATGGGTGTATTTTGCAGGCATAAAGCGCTTCGTGACACCTGTTGGTATCGCCACCCCAGGGGCTGACGTTGTCCTCCAGGATAGAGCTGCCGTGCTTGGCAGTTTGGGCACTAAGCTGACCTTCATGAAGGACAAACTGCGAATCAGCAGGATCAGATGCCATAGCAGCGCGCTGCTGACTCGATGCGCAAAGCTACTGGGAAGGATACTGGTCGTGGCCGGTCGTGTTGTTGCACGGTTTCAAAGGTTACCCAGTCGATCTTATAGCCCCAGCGTGACCGAGACATTGCCCGATGAAGCCGAAACGCTTGTCGATGTGCTGACCGTGCCGTTGGAATTTATACTGACGCCTGTGCTGACATCCGGGCGGATCGGGTCTCCGTCGGCGCCGCACCCCGACAGCAGGGCAACTGAGATCAGTACAAGCGCGTATTTCATCCCAAGACCTCTTTCCAGCGGGCCACCTGTGCCCTGACCTGTGCTGGCGCCGTGCCGCCATAACTGGTGCGTGAGGCGACGGAGTTTTCGACCCCGAGCACCTCAAAGATAGAGGCATTAATCTCGGAATGCACGGATTGCATTTGTTCAAGCGTCAAATCCGGCAGATCCACGCCGTCGTCCTCGGCCATGGCGACCAGGGCGCCAGTGATGTGGTGCGCCTCACGAAACGGCAGGCCAAGCACACGCACCAGCCAATCGGCCAGATCGGTGGCGGTGGAAAACCCAGATCCGGCCGCCTCGGCCAGAGAGGCACGATTGGCGGTCATATCGCGCACCATTCCATCCATCGCGGCCAGCGCCAGCATCAGGTTGTCGGCGGCGTCAAACACCTGTTCCTTGTCTTCCTGCATGTCCTTGGAATAGGCCAATGGCAGGCCCTTCATCACGGTCATCAGTGCCACATTCGCCCCGAAAATTCGGCCGATCTTGGCGCGGATCAGTTCAGCTGCATCGGGGTTTTTCTTTTGTGGCATGATGGATGACCCGGTGGAAAACCGGTCTGACAGGGTGACAAAACGGAATTGTGCGGACGACCAGATCACCAGCTCTTCGGCGAAACGCGACAGGTGCATCGCGCAAATGCTGGCAGCGGCCAGAAATTCCAGCGCAAAGTCGCGGTCACTGACAGCATCCAGCGAATTGGCCGATGGCCGGTCAAACCCCAAGGCCTGCGCTGTCATATCCCGGTCAATCGGAAAGGACGTGCCGGCCAGGGCTGCTGCGCCCAACGGGCATTCGTTCATCCGGGCACGGGCATCGCGCATGCGGCTCAGGTCACGGCCAAACATTTCTACATAGGCCATCATGTGGTGGCCCCATGTAACGGGTTGTGCGGTTTGCAAATGGGTGAATCCGGGCATGACCCAATCTGCGCCCGCTTCGGCCTGCGCCAGAAGGGCCGCCATCAGGGACGCCAAAGCGCCTTGGGCACCGTCCAGTTGGTCACGCACCCAGAGTTTGAAATCGGTCGCCACCTGATCATTGCGTGAGCGGCCAGTGTGCAGACGGCCCGCAGGTTCACCGATCAGGGCCTTCAAACGGGCCTCGACGTTCATGTGAATGTCTTCCAACGCGGTGGAAAACTCGAAATTCCCTGTTTCGATCTCTGACAAGACCGTGAGCAGGCCTTCCCTCATCGCGTCGGCGTCACTATCCTTAACGATGCCTGTGGCCGCCAACATGGCGGCATGGGCTCTTGAGCCGGCGATATCTTGGGCCGCCAGCCGTTTGTCAAACCCGATCGAGGCGTTGATCGCCTCCATGATCGCGTCAGGACCAGCGGCAAAGCGGCCGCCCCACATTTGGTTCGAGGAATTGTTGCTCATGGTCGGAACCCTTAAGGGAGGGGAAATGAAACCTGTATCGCTCGTCCTTTATATGGCCCTTGGCCTTTGTGCAAATACCGCTCTGGCGGATATGTCCGACATAGCTGCCTTGCGAATGGGTGACATGAAAAAGCTGGTGCTGCACGCCACACCAAAATCCGCAACAACAGTGGGTTTCACAGCAGAAGACGGCAGTGACATGACGCTGGCTGATTTCAAAGGCAAAGTTGTGTTGCTGAACTTCTGGGCCACCTGGTGTGCGCCGTGCCGCAAGGAAATGCCGATGCTGTCGCAGTTGCAAGCCGAGCTGGGTAGTGATGCGTTTGAGGTGGTGACGCTGGCCACAGGCCGCAATATGGTGCCAGCAATGAAGAAGTTCTTTGGTGACATTGGTGTGGATAATCTGCCTTTGCACCGTGATCCAAAACAGGCCGTTGCGCGGCAAATGGGCGTTTTTGGCCTGCCGGTCACTGTGATCCTTGATGCACAGGGAAACGAGATTGGCCGCTTGCAAGGTGATGCCGACTGGAATTCAGACAGCGCAAAATCCGTTCTTAGGGCGTTGATTGACAGCTGATAGTGAACGTCGTGCGCCCCCTGAGAGGTTGGCATAAAATGGCCCTGTTCCTGATGGTGCCGAAGGTGATGTCGAATAGCTCAGAAGTGTATGCAGCCCAGATTTTTCGCACGAAAAATCTCAGACAAAGAAAATCCGTGCGAATTTTCTATTTGGTGGTGCAAAGGTTTGTGGGCGTGGCAATACTGGAAAACCAGCTTCGAATCCCTTGACGCCCCACGCCAATGGGCCTAAAGACCCCTGACGGAATTCGGGGCGCTGCCTGTGGCGGTGCCCATTTGTATTGAGGCGAGGCTATATATGCCCCGCAAGACCACGAGGATGAACCCATGTCGCGCCGCTGCGAATTGACCGGAAAAGGCCCGATGGTTGGCAATAACTCCAGCCACGCCAACAACAAAACACGTCGTCGGTATCTGCCGAACCTGAATGATGTGACCCTGCAATCCGAAACGCTGGGTCGTGGCATTAAGATGCGCATCTCGGCGCATGCACTGCGCTCGGTTGATCACCGCGGTGGTCTGGACGCGTTTCTGGCCAAAGCCAAAGACGTTGAACTGTCCGCCTC
>Ga0209121_10002261_pt1 | contig 19725 bp, 17 predicted proteins | sample Cruoilmetagenom3_FD_187292 | JGI IMG/M metagenome (GOLD analysis project Ga0209121, IMG submission 187292) | Oil polluted marine microbial communities from Coal Oil Point, Santa Barbara, California, USA - Sample 3 (SPAdes) (version 2) | ecosystem: Environmental > Aquatic > Marine > Oil seeps ...
GAAATACGAATAAAACAATAAAAAATTTCGACATTTTAACCATACTATCACCCCCTTTTTTTAATAATACATTAATAGTGTCAGGTTTTTCATTTTAGCATTTATTTTTTTTCCATTTCCCCGTTTATTAGTCTCCAAATTTTTAGAGGGTTATCATCTTTCAATTCATCTGGTAATAATTCATCAGGAAAATTCTGTAATGCTATTGGTCTTACAAAACGCATAATAGCCGCAGTACCTACAGATGTGGCATGCACATCTGTTGTAGCAGGGAATGGCCCTCCATGATTCATTGAACTGCATACCTCAACTCCAGTTGGGAAACCATTTATGATCAAACGTCCTGCTTTATCCTCCAAATAGGAGAATATTTCTCTAAATTCAAAGAAATCCTCTTTTGTACCATGAATGCTTATTGAAAGAAAACCCTTAAATTTTTTAATAGCTTCCATTAATTCTTTTTTTTTCTTTACTTGAACAATTAAACTACTTGGCCCGAAAACCTCCACAGATAATTTCTGATTATCAAGATATGTCTCGATATTAGTTAAAAACAGATGGGATTTTGTACCTATTATATCTTCAGAATTATTTGTCAGATGTCTTACATTTTTTAAAGCAGAAAAATTGGCAATAGCCTGATTATAATTTTTTTGTATATTTTTTGTAAGCATGGTCCCATGAGGAATTTTATTTAATAATTCTGTAGTTTTATCTATAAAAAGATTACTTTCTCTGGATTCAAATAAAAAGGAGATGCCAGGGTTTGTGCAAAATTGACCATTCCCAAGTGTAATTGAATTTACATATTCTTGTGCTAATTCAAGGCTTTTTTCCTTTAATATCCCTGGTAAAAAGAATACAGGGTTAATGCTTCCCATCTCCGCATATACAGGTATTGGTTCTTCTCTGTTCACAGCTGCATCAAAAATAGATTTACCACCTAAAAAAGAACCTGTAAATCCGATAGCTTTAATATAAGGATGGGTTACAATTGTCATTCCTACTTTATTAGAATAGCCATGAAGCATTGAAAATACTCCTTCTGGCATATTAGTTTTTATAGCAGCCCGCAAAATAGCTTTACCAATCATTTCAGATGTGCCAGGATGTGCAAAATGAGCTTTAAAAATTACCGGACATCCTGCTGCAAAAGCGGAGATTGTATCTCCACCAGCCACTGAAAATGCAAGCGGGAAATTGCTTGAACCAAAAATACCCACAGGACCTATAGGAATGTGATAATATCTTATATCAATTTCAGATGAAGCTCTTTCTTCTTTCTTTATTATATCAATTCTTGATCCCTTCCATGAGTCTTCTTCTATTAGATCAGCAAACACATTGATCTGAGCAACTGTCCTGGCTCGTTCTCCTTCAAGTCTTTTTATAGGTAAAGCTGTTTCCTCATTACAGTAATTAACAAGTTCATTGCCTAAACGATTGATTTCTTTCCCAATAGTACGTAAGAAAGAAGCTCGTTCAAATCCGGATTTTTTTTTGAAGGATTGAAAAGATTGTTTAGCAAGCATAACTGCTCTATTAATATCTTTTTCTGTTGCATTTGCATATGCAGGTCCTATTTCTTTATCATTTTTTGGATTATGAGCATAATATTTACTATAACCTGATCTTATTCTCATATTTCCAATAAGATGAACACCCTCTAATTCCATTAAAATCTTCTTTATTTTTTCTCAAAGAGTTTTACTCTTATATTAAAACTTATATCAGGAGTTGTATCAAATGGGTCAAAATCTTCAAGAATTACAAACTCTAAACTCTTTAATACTTTAAAACCGAGATATAATTGATAAGCACTGTGTGATATATCACCTTTTTCAAATGGAGAAGTTCTAATTATAAATCCTATAATAAATCTTTTTATATGTAATTTGATTTCAGACCTATAAATAAAAGAACGAATATCTTCTCCTTTTAACCATACAGGCTCTTTAAAGAAAGACAAATAATTTATAAAATCAATTGCAAACCAATCCTTTTTGTAAGTTAATATCAGTCCTGGAGTTAAAAATGGTTTGTCCGAGCTTAAACCAGGAGTATTAGATAATGGTAACCCAATGGCTATCCTTGATTTAATAGAAAAATGTGGAGATTCCAAAATCCGCCCCAGAAAAGATAAAATAACCGGAGAAAAACTTCCCTTTTTATCAGTGTAGAAAAAACTATCATTAAATTTGTAATGAACGGAATCTCTCGGATAGACAGGTCTCTGATTGTCCGAAAACCCAAAATAATCATGAAAATTTTCAATAAATCTATCCATCATTCCTCCAAAGATATAAGAATGTCTAAAATAGAGTTCCATATTCAACCCTCTTGCAAGCCCATACCGAAATTCAAACACAGTGCTCAAATTTTCAAAATCATTTACAACTGTTCTTTTTCTATTAAACATATAAATATTCGAATAATATAAATCTAAATTGAATGAAAAATCTTTTTTCTTCAATAAATTATTATCAGAATATGGAAAGTAGCTCATAGATTGAATAAGAGGATACTCAGTACTTTTTGGATAAATCATCGCAGAAAAGTAAGCCAAATAAAAAAAAAGTAAAAAAACTCGAAATATCATATTTTTCTTCATGTTTTGTTTCCAAATCCAATAAATTTACTAACATCTATTTTAAAACATTTTTCAAAATAAACCAAGAGTCTAATGCAAAAAAAATTTGCTATTTTAAGAAATAAAAGTATATAATAAATGAGCACTTTAAAAATTGAGGATTATAAATGAAAATTGAAATTCAAAAAGTTTATTTTAACAATCCTCATAGAAAACAGATAATTCATGCAGTAAAAATACTTAAAAACGGAGGTGTGATCGTATACCCTACTGATACAATCTATGGATTAGGTGCTGACATATTAAATAAGCAGGCTATTGAAAAAATCCTTAAAATCAAAAAAGCTTCAAAGAATAAACTCCTTAGCTTTATATGTAAAGACTTACAAAATATATCAAAATGGGGTCATATAAATAATAAAGCTTTCCGTATTATGCGCCGTACACTCCCAGGGCCATATACTTTTATACTTCCTGCTTCTAACGAAGTACCAAAAAACATTCTTCAAAAAAGAAGAACTGTAGGAATAAGAATTCCCAATTCTGAAGTAGCAAATTGTTTAGTTGAAGAACTGGGGCGCCCTTTATTAAGCACAAGTGTACCTAAAGGAGAAGAAGAATTTTTTACTGACCCTGAAGAAATAGCAGAATTATATAAATATGAAATAGACCTTATACTTGATGCAGGCATTATGCCAACCAAACCTTCAACAATAGTAGATTTCTCAATTGACCCTCCTGAAATTATAAGGGAAGGTGCAGGGAATATAAAAGTTTTATTTTAAAATTGATCTTTAACCTCCGAATAGAGTTGTTTTGCTTCAAATGAACTTCTAACAAGCGGACCGGATTTAACCTTCAATCCCATCTTTTCTCCCTCTATTCTAAACATTTCAAAAGTATTCGGGTTAATATATTTTTGTACATTAATATTATTTTTATGTGGTTGAAGATATTGCCCTATTGTGAATATCTTTACCCCTATTCTTCTGACATCTAACATTGCCTCTAAAACTTCTTTTTCTGTCTCTCCAATTCCAACCATTATGCCTGATTTTGTAATAATGTTTGTTTTATTTTTTGAAGCCATTTCCAATACTTCTAAACTTAGATCATAATCTGCCCTAACATCCCTAAATTTTTTAGATAAACTTCTAACAACTTCAATATTATGAGCAAAAACATTAATTCCTGATTCTAAAACACTCTCAAGCAAACCTGGATCACCCCCAAAATCAGGAGTAAGTACCTCAATTAATATATCATCTCTATACTCTCTTAGCAATTTAACTGTTTCTATGAAAATTCCAGCTCCTTGATCTAAAAGATCATCTCTATCAACTGAAGTTATTACAACATAATCAAGTTTCATTTTTTTTACCGCATTCTTCAGCCTTTCAGGTTCATTTTTATCTACATAACCCTTTGGATTACCCGTTTTAATTGCACAAAATCTACAGGATCTTGTACATATATCCCCGAGTATCATAAATGTTGCAGTTCCAGAATCCCAGCACTTGCTAATATTGGGGCATTTTGCTTCAACACATACTGAATGAAGCTTTTCTTCATTCAAAATTTTTTTAATATTTACATAACTGTTCTCTCTGGGTAACCGGGTCTTCAACCATTCTGGTTTTCTCCTCATATTTCATCCTCATTTATAAATTTAATACAACTTTCTTTAAAAACATCTTCCCACTTTTCAAGAAATATTTTTTTCACATCATACATTGAAACTTTTCTTTTCAATATTTTAGCCATAGATGTCACACCTTTGTCAGCTAGACCACAAGGAACTATGTAATTGAACTTACTAAGATCAGTATTTACATTAAGTGCAGCACCATGAAAAGAAACATGCCTGTCAAATGCAACTCCTATAGCAGAAATTTTTTCATTGCCTATCCAGACCCCTATCTTCTTTTTATCTCCCTTAGCATTTATCCCGAATTCATCCAACATTTTTACTATTACATCTTCAATATTCATCACAAATTTTTTTACACCCACAAGATGTGTTTTTATGTCATAAATAGGGTAAATAACAAGCTGTCCCGGACCATGGTATGTTACATCACCGCCCCTTTCAATTACGAACATATCAAAACCAAGTTTCTTTAGAATGCTCTCTTTTACCTTCAGATTATCAGTCTTACCCCTTTTGCCAAAAGTAAAAACATCATTGTGTTCAACAAATATTATCGTGTTATTTAATTTCTTATCCTTAACCTTTTGCAAAACTTTTTTTTGAATATCCCAGGTCTCCTTATATTCTCTACAACCCAAATCAAGTATATTTAAGCAATAATCACTCATATGAAAAATCCTTTTTATCTAGCTTGTTTAAAGCAAATGTATATGCTCCAATAGAAACTGCCCTTAAAGTTCCAAGCCGTGTAATTCCTACTCCAATTCTTTTTAAACAATCATATGTAACCCTTTTTTTCGTGAATGGAACTTTAATCTCCCTTTTCTCTCCCTCTAAAAATCTGACCAGCTCTTTATCATCTTCTAAATTAAAGACCTTAGTTTCAAGACGATCAACAAAAGCTCCATCCACTGTTTTATACTTTTTATTCATCTCTTCGATAATTTTTTTCATAAATAGAGGATGAGCACCTGAAAGCCCTCCTCCAATCACAATGAGGCCATCAATAAGAGTAATAGTATTTGCAAATGCATCACCTGCTGCAATTCCCAACCTCTCAAATGCTTTAATAGCTGCTTTTCTATTCCCCTTCATTTGCCCAATCCCAATTTTAAAAATCTCCTTTGAAGAAGGGCAACTCTCAATATCAATTTTAGTTTCACTAATATAGACCTTCTTAACTCCACGAATGCTCACACTTTCTTCCACGCTACAATTTTCAAAAAACTTGTTCCTCATTCTATTAACTTCACCCTGTGCAGAATTGTCTCCAAAAAAAATTTCTCCCTTATGAACAATCCCTCCTCCAAAACCAGTACCAAAAGTTGCTCCAAAAAGATTTTGATATCTCTTGGAACTCCCTTTTTTTTCCATAAGACTATTTATTCGAGGGAGAAGCCCGGCAATTGCTTCACCATATGAAAAAAGATCCCCATCGTTATTTATAAACACAGGTATCTGGAATTTATCCTCAAGCATTGGCCCAAGAGCAATACCTTCTCTAAATGCCGGAAGATTTTCTAAATCACCTATAATTCCTTTCTTATAATCAGCAGGCCCTGGGAAAGCAAAACTAATAGCAGCAGGTTTCTTTGGCACACTTGACTCCACTTTTTTAAAACCATTGATAATTGTCCCTAAAAATATTTTCAGATTATCTCCAGGAGTATCCAATCTAATTGGATCAATTATCTCTTTTTCTCCTTTTATTGCAGAAAACACAAGATTTGTACCACCAGCATCCAGAGTCATAACTACTCGTTTATCTTTAGAATATCTCATCACATGCTCCTTTATCTTTAACTTAAATCAAAAAAACTAATAGAGTAGCAACTGCAATTAATGTAATCACTGGAAAAGCAAGGTATTTATAAACCTTTATTAAAGACGAACTAAAGTATTCATTAGTCAATACAAGGCATAGATGCACTGGGGAAACTAAAACACCTGCAAAACCTACAATATAAATATATAATGAAATGAAAAACACATTTGGTAAATTGGCAAATAAAGGAAATAGAACAGGAAAGGCAATTGCAATAAAAGCCTGATTTACACCAGTTAAAAGCCCCATTATAAAAGATATCAAAAAAGAGATAAAGATAACCATTACAAAAGATATATTTTCTTCTTGAAGGCTTTTAAATACATTAGAAATTGTTATTATCTTCTGGAATATCATAACACTTGCAATCAATATTAAATTTTTTAAAATAAATTTAGAAAACAATATCTCTGAAAATTCCCTTATTTTCAGGCGAATAACAAGAGTAAGAATTATAGAAACAATAACTAATGATAGATATAATGGGATTGAAAGAATAAAAAACAAAAGAACAACTAATAGCACAGGCCATATGCCTGCAATAAAATCCTTTATTGTTTTGAAAAAAGGAATATTAACTTTAGGTGATAATGGTCTTATGTTGTGTTTTTTAAAGTATAAAAAAGATACAATTAAACCAGTCAAAATATTCAAAATCGTAAAAGGAGATTGGAATAGAATAATCTTTTTCAAAGGTATTTGAGATAGAGCTTGGAACACTAAAAGACCTGCATATATAGGCCATATAAATTCCCACAGATGTCTGAACCAGAAATTTATAAAAGTATTGAATTCAGGTTTTAAATGCATTTTTTTTGTAGAAACATCTACAAGAGGTGCTGAAAACAGAGCGCCCCCTGGCATTGGTAGAAATCCAATAATTGCAGGTGAAACCATTGCAACAATACGTTTATCCTTAATGATCGAATTTAAAGAATTTATCAATTTATCAAACATTTTTGTTGATTTTTGTATTGCTCCAATATAAAGAACAGATACAATTATAATAAAAAGCTGAATTGTTCTATCTTCTATTAAAACCTGAAATGATGAAATAAATGCAGTTTTTAAATTTACATGGAAAAGAAAAACCGTATAAACAGATAGTAAAAGAATAGAAAAAGCTAAATTTATTTTTACTCTCAAAAAAATAAAAAGAGCAAAAACAACAGATCCTATTTTTAATAAAATTATTCCCAATTAATACCTCAAATAAAAGATTGATTATAAATAAAATATTTGTATATTGCAATTAAAATATAGATTAGGGTATGTGCATGTGATGAGTAAATGGGTGGATGAGTAGATGGGTAACAAGAAAAAAGGAAAAGTAGGGGCTGGGTTTATCCTTGACTTCAAGTTGTTATGCTTTCTCTTCTTGCTTTGGATTTAAGATCTCCTCCAGTATTTGAAGGTATTCTTCAGGGGGGGTGATTAAGGATATACCGATCTCCTTAAAATTAGGTTTTCCCTTTCCCGGGTTTTCATTTACCCAACGGACACTGCCAGATATTTTAAATTGTTTTCCTCTAATAGAAATCTCTATTTCAATGGCTTTAAATGTTGGAAAGGTAAACTCTGATTTTACAGATAATCCTTTTTTTGAGATGTTCATTAAAGTAACGGGATAAGTTTGATCTCCATCAATGATTTTAATATTTTTTATTCCAAAAATTCTCTCTTCTTTTCTAAAATCCATTTATTTACTCCTAAAAGTCAATCATAAATGAAATTAAAAAAGAATGCAAAAAGTAAAATGTAACGTTGGCTATAATCTTTATATGTTTAGATGAGAGACACCCATTAGAAGTTCATTGTCAATAGTACAGCCTGATTTTTTTTGGTCAACTCGAAAAATTGACTTTTTATACATATTATATTAAAATTTTACAGACATGTGGCTTAACAAAAGAAATTTCTTGATTTTAAACAAGCTAATCAAAACCTATATTTCTACACATAAACCAGTAAGCTCAAGCCAGCTTGCTAAAAACAGCCAATTATCAAGCCCTACAATCAGAAAAGAACTACAAAAGCTTGAATCACATGGATATATCTTTAAAACAACATCCTCTTCCGGTAGAATTCCCACAAATAGAGGCCTGAAATTTTATTTAAGAGAATCAATGAATAATCTTGAGTTAAAAGATAAAGACTTTAACCTACCTAAAATAAAAGACCTCAATTTTAAAACAATATCAGAGGACTTTCTTTCACTACTATCAGAAAAGACTCCACATATAGGCTTTATATTTCTAAATTCTTTATTTAATTTAAATTTTAAAAAAATTAATTTAATAAAAGTTGGATCTCACAGAATAATGTTAGTCATTTTATCGCTTTATAATTGTACATTCTCAAAATTTTTTACAACAACAGAAAATTATCCGGAAACAGAACTAATGAAATGGCAAAGCATAATTAATAAAGAATTTAAAGGTAGGACACTTAATAGCACATTTAAAATAATTAGGAATAGGCTTTTTAAACAAAAAGAAAAATATAGAAAAATATACAGAGGTTTCTATTCACTTTTATGTAATGAAAACTTAATAACAACGGAACTTATTTTCAAAGGAGAATTAAATATACTAAATTCTGATCTAATAAATCCATATAAGATAAAAAAAACCCTGGAAACACTCGAGGACAAAGTACGACTTTCAAAATTCTTAAATGATATTTTTAAAAATAATAAAAAAACACCGAATTTTATATTCGGTTCAGACACAGGTATATCGGAATTTGAAGACCTTATTCTAATTTTCTCGAATTTTTATTATGTAAAAAACCCAATTGGAAATATTGGAATAATTGGAGCAAAATTTATGCCATTCGCAAATGCAATTTCTAAAGTCGAATGCTATTCTTCCTATTTCTCGAGAATACTTTCAAGAAAAACAATGGAGGTATAAATGCCATCTAACAAAAACAGACTCAAAATAAGCTATGTACCTGATGAAAAAAAAGATTCCAATATAAATGATCCAAAATCTGAAATAAAAAAAGTAAAACACAAACTTATAATAGATAAGCTTCATGAAAAATTAAAAAAACAGGAAAAATTATTTAAAAAAACAGTTAAAGAAAGAGATGAATTAAAAGACGAATATCTAAGGAATTTAGCAGAAATTGATAATTTCAGAAAGAGAATAAACAAGGAAAAAGAAAATTATCACAAATATATCCTAAGCGAATTTCTATTAAATTTACTTGAGATATTAGATAATTTTGACAGGGCTTTAAGCGCACAATCCAATTCAAAAAATGATGAAAAATCTATTCTTTCAGGTATAAAAATGACATATAAGCAACTTTATGAACTCTTAAAAAAATATAATACAATAGAAATAGAAGCACTTGGGAAACCTTTTAATCCTAATTTTCATCAAGCATTGTCTAAAGAAGAAAGAGATGATATTAAAGAACCTATTGTAGTTGGAGTATACCAAAAGGGTTTTATGTATAATGACAAATTACTTCGTCCTACTCTTGTAAAAGTAGCAGTTCCTAGCAAAACTGAAAAAGATTCAAAAGATAAATTATAAATGCCAATAAATATAGGAATAGATTTTGGAACTACAAACTCCTGCATAAGTTATTTGGAGGGAACACAACCTGTTGTAATCCCCAGTCCAGAAGGCTCAAGAGTTATTCCATCAATGATTAGCTTAACTCAAAACGGGAAGAAAATCTTTGGGAATATTGCTAAAAGACAATTTATAACCAACAATCTTAATACAATATGGGGAATGAAAAGACTGATCGGAAGAAAATTTCAAAGTGAACAAGCAAATAAGATGAAACAGAGGATCAGCTATCAAATCAGTGAAGCAAAAAACGGAGATACAAAAATTTTTCTTGGAGACAAAACTTACTCAGCTGAGGAAATCTCAGGGATGTTTTTAAAATACTTAAAAGAAATATCTGAAGATTATTTAGGTGAAAAAATAGGTAATACTGTAATAACAGTTCCGGCTTCCTTTAATGATGCGCAGAGGCAAGCAACAAAAGTAGCTGCAGAAATAGCTGGATTAAATATTACCAGGATAATAAATGAGCCTACAGCAGCATTAGTTGCATATAGAGACAAAATCAAAAAAGATGGCCTTTATGCTGTTTATGACTTAGGCGGTGGAACTTTTGATATATCAATAATTGAAATCAAAAATGAAATATTCAAAGTAGTTTCAACATTAGGAGATACATTCTTAGGTGGAAATGAGATTGACTCTAGAATTATAGATTGGATATTAAATGAAGTAACAAAGGAAATTCCCATAGATATTTCTAAACATAAAAATATCTTGCAAATGATTCTTCAAAAATCAGAAAAAGCAAAAATTGAGCTCTCCTTTAATGAAGAAACCCTGATATCAATTCCATATTTATATCATTTCCCTGATGGAAAAAATTATCACTTTCAAAAAAAGCTAACAAGAGTTCAACTTGAGCATGATTCAACAGATATAATTGACAAGACAATTGAATTAATAAAAAAATCTATAGAAAATATTAATATTACTCCAGATCAGCTTGAAAAAATTATTCTTGTTGGAGGTCAAAGCAGAATGCCCTTGGTCTCAAAAAAGCTATATGATTACTTCAAAAAAAAACCTCATAAAGATCTAAACCCTGAAGAAGTTGTTGCTCAAGGCGCAGCTCTTCAATCAAACATAATTGAAGGTAAAGTAAAGGATCTACTCCTTCTTGATGTAACTTCTCTTTCTTTAGGAGTTGAAACAAAAGACGATACTTTCACAAAATTAATTGAGAGAAACACAACAATACCAACAAAAAAATCAATGATATTTACAACTATTAGCGACAACCAGAGGACAGTAAAAATACACGTACTTCAGGGTGAAAGGGAAATAGCTTCTCAGAATAAATCATTAGGGAATTTTACTCTTATAGGTATTCCGCTTTCCCCCAAAGGTATTCCTCAAATAGAAGTCACTTTTGAAATTGATGCGAATGGAATTGTAAAGGTCTCTGCAAGAGATAAAGAAACAAATCTTTCTCAAACCATGAAAATTCAACCATCAAGTGGTCTATCTCCAGAAGAAATAAAAAAAATAATTTTAGAATCAGAGAAATACGAGGAAGAAGACAAGATAAAATTAAGAATAACTCAATTAAAAGTACAATTAAATGAAGAATTAGAAACAATAAAAATATTCTACAAACAACATATTGAGAAACTACAATTAAAGGAACAAAATGAAATAAGAAATTTTATTTCCAGGACTGAAAGAGCTTTAAAAGAAAAGAACCTCGATGTACTTAAAAATTTAGAAAATAGAATGCAAAATTATAAAATTAAAATAAATGAGATTTTAATCTCAGAATTTGAGAATTAACTATAATGACAAAAAAAGATTATTATGAAGTTTTAGGAGTTTCAAGAAATTCAACAGAAGATGAGATTAAACAGTCATATCGTAAATTAGCTTTAAAATATCATCCTGACAGAAATCAAGAAAATCCTGAAGCCGAAGAAAAATTTAAAGAAGCTTCAGAAGCATATTCAGTACTGGGGAACCATGAAAAAAGAAAAATTTATGACAATTATGGGTTTGATGGACTAAATATGGGAGGTAGAGGCTTTTCTACTTCTTCCTTTTTCTCAGACTCTATTTTTTCTGATTTTGGAGATATACTTGGAGATCTCTTTGGATTTGGCAATTTCTCTTCAACGAGAAAAAATGAACGGTACGGAACTCGTAAAGGAAGTGATATAGGAATAGAAGTGGATTTAACTTTGGAAGAAGCTTACAAAGGTATTGAAAAAACAGTAACAGTACATAGGGAAAAAAATTGTGACGTGTGTAATGGCACAGGCGCAGAACCCGGAACAAGCCCTGATGTTTGCATACAATGCGGAGGAACTGGAAGTATAAGAAGGAGTCAGGGATTTTTTTCAATATCAACAACCTGTCCTATGTGTAATGGCTCTGGCAAGATCATTTCACATCCATGTAAAAAATGTAAAGGCAATGGTAGAATTGAAGACATAAAAGATATAAAAGTGACATTTCCCCCAGGTGTTGACAATGGAAACAGGTTAAGAATTACAGGAGAAGGAGAAGAGGGATTTGATGGTGGCAGACCCGGAGATTTATATATTATAATAAGCGTTAAAGAAGATGATAAGTTTAAAAGAGAGGGGAATAATTTAATATATGAGCTGAATATAAATTTTTCACAAGCTGCATTAGGTGATGAAGTAAAAATAAAAACTTTTTATGGTACAGAAAAAATCAAAGTTCCATCAGAAACTCAAAACGAAAAAATTGTAAAAATAAAAGGGAAAGGCTTTAAAAATATTAATGGTTGGGGAAAAGGGGACCTATTGGTTATAATCAAAGTTGTAACTTCTACAAATATATCAAGAAGAGAAAAGGAAATATATAAGGAATTGCGAGAAATTGAAAACAAGAAAAGCAAAACTTTTTCTACTGAAACAAAAAATATTTTTAATTAACTAATAAATTTAAAATGATCGAATTAAAAGGGAAAATCGGTAAATATAAAATACTAAAAAAACTTGGTAGTGGAGGGTTTGGTACTGTTTACCTTGCAGAAGATACTTTTCTAAAAACACTTAGAGCTTTAAAAATTCCTCATGGAATTGCTTCTCAATCAGAAAAAATATTACAGGAGTCAATTTTACAATCAAAATTACTTGATCATCCAAACATTGTTAAACTTCTTACAGTTGATATAATAGATAGAACATTAATTATGGTTATGGAGTATATAAATGGAACCGATCTTGAAAAGTTGATTGACGAACAGGACCATCTAAAAATTAATATTGCATTAAAATATTTTAAACAGATATTATCAGCTCTTAATTTTGCTCATAAGTATAAGGTAATACATAGAGATATAAGACCTTCAAATATTTTAATTAATGAATATGATGACATAAAAATTACAGATTTTGGAACATCCAAACTTTTAAACGAAAAGCAATATGCAACAACAAAAATTGGATCTCCACCATATATGGCTCCAGAACAATTTGAAGGGAGAGCAGTTTTTGCTTCTGACATTTACTCTACAGGTTGCTTATTCTATGAGATGATAACAGGATTTCCTCCTATTATCATGGCAAACCCAATGGAAATTTATAAAAGAGCAAAATCCGGAAATATTATTCCCCTTTCAAAAAAAATCCCATCTATCTCTTCTGACCTGAACTGGATAATCATGAAAACTCTGTCTCCTGATCTTTCAAAAAGATATAAAAAAACAATAGAAGTAATTGAAGACCTAAATAAAATGGAAAAAAAAGGGAATGATAACTCTCAAGAAATGCAAAACATAAAAGCCAGAATTAAAGCTCGCTCAAATAGAACGGATTATATTTGCTGGAATTGCCGCAAAATAATGACCCGCAAAATGAAAAATTGTCCATATTGCGGAGCTGAACAATAACAAAAAACTTAAATATAGCCATCAACTAAGACGATCTATGTACAGGGATTGAACACTTTACTTTGCTTCTATAAAGGTAATTGCCATAACCAGGCCTGACAAGGATTTCATTATCCCTAAAAGCAATCTTTCCCCTTATAATTACTATGCGAGGATTAGCTCTTGTTTCAAAACCTTCATAGATATTTGTGTAACAATTCTGAAGAAGTTTTTTCTTTGTAATTTTTCCTTTGTAACCAAAATCCCACAGTACTACATCAGCATCTGAATTCTTTTCAATTGTTCCTTTTTTCGGGTAAAGTCCAAATGTTTTTGCAGGCATTGTTGAGGTAAGATTCACAAAATGATTTAAAGAAAATTTTTTTTTCAAAACTCCATAAGTGTAAATAAGAGCTAACCTCTCTCTAACTCCTCCTACACCGTTTGGAATTTTTGTGAAATCATTGATTCCAAACTCCTTTTGCCATTTCATATTGAATGGGCAATGATCTGTTGATACACATTGAATAACACCTTTCTTTAATGCATTCCATAACTCTCTTTTGTTTGAGCTCGATCTCAAAGGAGGACTCATAACATACATGGCACTCTCAAAATCAGGTTTATTATACTCCTTTTCATCAAGGAGGAGATAGTGTGGACAAGTTTCAGCAAAGATTTTATATCCCTGATGTTGAGCTTCTTCTACTTCTTTAATGCTTTGCCCTGTTGAGACATGAACAATATAAATAGGGCAGTTTGTTCTTTTTGAAAAGCTAATTGCCTTTTTTACTGCTTCTATTTCTGTTTCCTCCGGTCTGGATAAAGCATGATATATTGGTTTGGTTTTACCTTCTGATAAAAATCTTTTATGATAAGAGGCAATGATTTTTCCATTTTCACAATGCATTGCAACGAGCACATCATACATGGACATAAAACTCATAATGGAAATCAGATCTTCATCATTAACACCAATAGTATCCTGGTAAGCCATATAAACCTTAAAAGATGTAATCCCTTCATTCTCTACACATTTTATTATCTCTTCCTTAATTCCTTCATTCCATAAACTTATACTCATATGAAGCCCGTAATCACAGAGAGACTTGCTTGCTACTTTTTTTCTATTATACAACTCTTTAAGTAATGATCTTCCTTTTAAAGGTGTAACAAAGTCAATGATGGTTGTTGTTCCACCTTTAATTGCTGCTTTTGTCCCGGATTCGAAATTATCAGCAGATACAAAACTACCTGTTGTTAGGCTCATATGAACATGAGGATCTACTCCACCTGGTAGAACAAAACATCCTTTTGCATCAATGATTTCTAAATTCAGAAGTCTTTTTTTAATATCTTTTCCAATCTCCACTATTTTCTCATCAACGATCAAAATATCTGCATAAAAGGATTTCTCAGCAGTTACTATGAATCCATTTTTTATCAATAATGAAGACATTTTCAATTAACTTATAGATTTTAAATATTCATAAATTTTTGAGTAATCCTGTTTTTTCATTGAATTCTATAATTTCCTCATCAAACTCATCAACCGTTGCATACTCTTTTTTCCAGTAGTTATCATCATACCATTGTGCATTCAATTCTTCAACACTCTTCCCCTGCTGCTCAATCCATGTGAAGTATTTCAGGTTGTGCATTCGTCGTTTGTCATAATGGGATAATTCCAGCATATTATCCAATTTAAGCCCTGCCAAATCTGTCTTATAACAAATTTCAGCTTTTGTGCAAGAGTAGGCTCCATATTTTTCTCTCTCTTCTATAATTCTTGATTGATACATTTGCATTGAGTCAGTTGCAACTGTGAAAATGATATCATTTTCATTCATCTCATAGTATTCGGCTACTTTTATTGCACCCATAAGATTTGCTATTGATGAAATTCCAAGAAGATGAAGATTTTCAGTAAATTGATGCTCTAATCCAAGCTCCTTGCTCAAATAAATTTTCCCCTCTTTTTCATTGAATAATCTCATTATATTTAAATTTGGTTGATCATCAATAGCAACAACCATATCAATATTTTTTAAGTTCAGAATCCATGGAACATGTTTGTCGCCAATCCCCTCAATGCGATGACCACCATAACCATTATATAATAGAGTGGGACATTGCAAAGCTTCGCCTGCACATACCTTGATTAGTGGAAATTTTTCACGAAGATAGTCACCGCATCCGAGTGTCCCACCAGAACCTTGTGTTAAAAAAAGGCCACTGAATCTCTGATTCTCTTTTCTTTCTGCCTGAAAAACTTCCTCCATTGCAGGGCCTGTTACTGCATAGTGCCAGATAGAATTCCCAATTTCACTGAACTGATTGAGATTTACAATACCATCGCCTCTTTCTGCAATGAGCTCCTTAACTTTATCGTAGATTTCCTTTACATTGCTCTCACACCCAGGAGTTGCGATTATCTCTGCTCCAACATTTTCAAGCCACTCAAATCGTTCTCTTGACATTTCCTCAGGCAACACAGCTATTGAATTGCATGCAAGTAAATAAGAATCATATGCGCCTCCTCTACAATAGTTTCCAGTTGATGGCCAGAGAGCACTCTGTGTTGTTGGGTCAAATCTTCCTGACACCAATTTTTCAACAAGCGGCCCAAAAGTTGCTCCAACTTTATGAGAACCTGTTGGGAAAAATTTTCCAACAAGCATTATAATTCGTGCTTTAACTCCAGTGAGTTCAGAAGGCAGTTCAATATAATTCACTTTCCCAAATCCCCCACCTGACTCAACAGGCTCGTTTTTCCAGGTAATACGAAAAAGGTTGAGAGAATTTAAATCCCACAAGCCTATTTTTTTAAGTTTTTCCCTTATTTTTTCAGGTATCAAATCAGGATTTTTCATCTGTTTATAAGTAGGGATGATAATCCCTCTCTCTTTACAGCGTTCAATAGCCTTTTTTAGAATTTCTTCTGATTTTCTATCATTCTTTTCTCTCATTGTTCCTCCTCTTATTGCAATTTATCTATTTTTTTATCTAAATTTTTCCACATCTCTCTTGAAAAGGAAAACACTTCATTTTCATCAATTGTCACCAATTTTCTGTTTCTCATTAAGAATTTCCCATTGGAAATCACACTCTCAATATTTCTTGAGTCTATTCCAAAAATAAAGTGAGAAAGAAAGTTGTTTTCATCTACTTCAGATGGAGGATCATAGTCTAAAATAATGAGGTTATTCGGTTCATCTCCATAGAGGTTGTTCTCATTAGTATAGTTGTGAATCATTCTGAATCTTTTATATATTTGTTCCAATGTGATATTTTCCTGTATCTTACCCGCATAAAAAGCTGCCCTCATACTTCTAAGCATATCACTGTGTATTCCATCTGTTCCAAGCATAATTTTGTCAGTTAATCCAATTGAATTGAAATATCCAACTCTGTTTTTTAAATTACTCTCAACATTCTCAGCTATGTAGACTTTTGATTCTTTTAAAATTTCCTTTTCCAATTTATTAAGATGTAGGCAATGAGCTAAAATTGTTTTTGGAAACTTCAAAACTCCAGCATCATTTAAGCGTTCAACAACCCTTTTTTTATGTTCTTTTATACAATGTTCCTGATCAATTACATCCTCAGCTGTATGGATATGAATTCCTGAACTGTATTTTTCAGCAAGCAACACAGCTTTTTTTAAAAGCAAATCACCAACAGTAAATGAAGCATGAAGACCTACAAGTCCTTGTCTGCCTGATGAGAGATAATCCTCTGTCTCCTCTAATCCTTCCTCTGCTACTCTTTTACCATTTCTATCCGAAAGTTCGTAACAGAGCAGATGAGAAATACCTATATTGTCAAAAGTCTCTGCAATGGTTGAAATAGAAGATTTCACTGCATTTGGAGATGAATGGTGGTCAATGACAAAAGTCACACCATTTTTTATGAGATTGACTGCTGTTACAAGTGCACAGGCTCTTATAATTTCAAGATCAAGTGATCGATCAAGTCTCCACCAGATATATTTAAGATTTTCCAAAAAATTTGCAGGCTTTTTTTGCAGCGCTTTTAATCCTATTGCTAAAGCCGAATATATATGATGATGGGCACAACCAAATGATTTTGTTACAAATTTCCCTGTGCAGTCAACCTCAATATCAGAATTGTTAAAGGATTGGTCAGCTCTTTTTAACTGGATGTTATCCATAAATTCAATAGAACCTGCTTTTTGTTGTTTAACTCTAATATCGCATTTTTTAAATTTTAAAGTTTGCCAATCAACAAATGTAGCATTTTTTAATATAAGAGACATTGCTTCTCTCCGTTTGCAAAACAATTCTACCAGATTACACTCTTATTGACAAAAAAGCAAATTATCATTTAAATAGTTATATAGGATTTGACCCTATTTAATTTCTATTTATTTTACAAATTTATATTATAGGAGTAAGATAAAATAAATTAGCATCTTTTGGAGGTGAATTATGAATAAAGATGCAAAAAAGCTTATTGAAGAGCTCTTATCACTCACAGAGGTGACTATTAATGGTGATAAGCCATACGATATTAAAGTCCATAATGATAATTTTTATGAAAGGGTTATCAAAGAGGAATCTCTCGGTCTTGGTGAATCCTATATGGAAGGATGGTGGGACTGTGATTCCGTTGATGAATTGATAAACAAAATCTTAAGAGCAAAGCTTGACAAAAAAGTCGCAGGAAACTGGAAAATCAAATTGCATTATTTAAAAGCAAGATTATTTAATTTGCAGAAGGACAAAAAATCTTTTAACAAATTAATGAAACATCATTATAATCTTGGAAATGATCTTTTTAAAGCTATGCTTGATAAGAGGATGAATTATAGTTCAGCTTATTGGAAAAATGCTAAAAATCTCGATGAAGCGCAAGAAGCAAAACTTGAACTCATTTGCAAAAAATTGGTTCTTAAAAAAGGGATGAGTGTTCTCGATCTTGGATGTGGCTGGGGAGGATTTGCAAAATATGCAGCGGAAAAATATGGTGTAAAAGTAGTAGGCGTCACTATTTCAAAAGAGCAGTACGAATTGGGAAAGGAACTTGTAAAAGGCTTTCCTGTAGAAATAAAATCACAAGATTATAGAGAAGTAACAGGAAAATTTGATAGAATTATTTCTATTGGTTCGATTGAACATGTTGGATATAAAAACTATAGAACATATATGGAAGTGGTTAACAGAACTCTTAAAGATGATGGTATATCCTTAATTCATACCATAGGCTCTAATAAAAGCCAGGTTGCCTCTAATGCATGGATAACAAAATATATTTTTCCTGTTGGTTTGGTTCCTTCCGTAGCTCAATTGAGTAAAGCAATGGAAGGAATCTTTGTATTTGAAGATCTACAAAACTTTGGTCCTGATTATGATAAAACCCTGATGAATTGGTATAAAAATTTTAAAAATGCATGGCCAAAACTTAAAAATAAGTATACAGAAACATTTTATAGGATGTGGAAATACTATTTGTTAAGCTCAGCAGGAGGTTTTCGATCAAGACAAACACAATTATGGCAGATTGTGATGACAAAACCCGGGAGGGAATTACCACTTCGCATTTCCTAAACAAAAAGGATTTTTTAAAAATATAAGGCTTTTTTCTACTCCTTTTTTAAAGTTTTATAATCTTCCCTGATTCTTATATTTAAATCCCTGAAAATATTTGGCATATCTAAATCATATGGACATTTTTCAATACATTCTTTACAATCAATACAATCCTGATACCCCTTTTGTAGAGAAGTCAAGCGCTCCCAAGCCCATTCCTTTAATTCATATCTGAAATAATAGGCACCCAAAAGATGTAGAAAGGGAATATTAAGCCCCTGAGTACAGGGCATACAGTACTCACACCGTCTACAGAAAGTCTCTCCCAGGATTTCCTTTTCCTCTTCTAATATCTTGATCTCATCCTTGGTTAAAGGAGATAAATCTTTAAGCACTGATAGATTTTTTTTTACCTGCCCGATTTGGTCCATTCCCGGGATCACCACATCAATACCACAATTTAAAACAAATCTAAAATTCAATCCAGTATTCTTTATTGCTCCTCCAGCCACAGGTTTCATAGCAATAATCCCTACTTCTTTTTCTTTAGCTAGGGGGATTAATTCTTCCAGGGATGAGGTCTCAATATAATTAAAGGGTACCTGTATAGTCTCAAAATCAAATCTCTTTAGAGCTTCGACCATTACCCAGGGTTTATGACCGGTTATACCAATATGTCCAA
>Ga0209121_10002262_pt1 | contig 19724 bp, 18 predicted proteins | sample Cruoilmetagenom3_FD_187292 | JGI IMG/M metagenome (GOLD analysis project Ga0209121, IMG submission 187292) | Oil polluted marine microbial communities from Coal Oil Point, Santa Barbara, California, USA - Sample 3 (SPAdes) (version 2) | ecosystem: Environmental > Aquatic > Marine > Oil seeps ...
TAGGCAGTCCCTCTTTGCGAATGGCCTGGGCCACTGCAGGTCCATCCAGGCCCGGCAGCCGGCAGTCCAGCAGCGCTACGTCAGGACGCAGGCTCCGGATCAGGGAGAGCGCTTCGTCGCCACGCGTGGATTGCCCCACTACTTCGACATCCGGTGACTGTTCCAGTGCGGCCCGAATGCCCCCCAGCACCGCCGGGTGGTCATCAGCAATCACTATACGGATGGTCATCATGGCCTGTAACTCCTGGAATGGGCAGAATCATCTCAGCTTTCTGGAACCGGACTACGGAGAGTTCGTTTGGCAGTATCTAAAGCTACACGCGGTGCCCCGTAGACGAAAGGAGTGAAGATCTCGTCTTGGGGCACCGCGCGGGGGGGATCATACTCGAACGCGCTCAGACGCCGGCTAAGCGCCTGGCGCCTCAATCGATCATGGCGTGCCGGTCGCCGGGTCCTCCCCAACTGGAGACTCGGAGCCCAGCAACTGATCGATCATCTGCTGTATCATCTGTTTTTGGTCTGCCGGCGCCAGGCCCAACGAGATCTCGGCTGTCTCCAGCGCCGCCGCGACCTCTCCCTGATTTGCATAGGTGATCGCCAAGATGCGATACATCTCCCACAGATCCCCGGCGGTCTCGCATTCAGCTACCGACGCCTGCAGGAATGCCGTGGCCTCATCCCAGCGGGATTGCTGCGCATAGAGCGTGCCGACCACACGCCGGACGGTGCAGTTGTTCCTGACCTCAAGCGATCGTAGGTAAGACTCAATGGCAACATCGACATCACCCTGAGAGCTAGCCAGATCCCCCAGCAACATCCAGGTCTGCTCGAACTCATCGTCGACTTCGAGAGAGTGGGCGATCGTCTCCTCGAACTTCGTCTGATCACCCAGATCTATCGCGTAAAGCTGCGCCAGCTCATTCCACAGAATCGGGTTGTTAGGGCTGAGCGTGAGTGCAATCTCGTAATCTTCCAGCGACTGCTGGAGCAACGCCTGGCGCCGCGCCTGCAAGGAGGCAATCTCCGCCTCCCCAAGGCCCTCCGCACGCAGGTCAGCCGCCAGGCGGGCTGCCCAAGACTTGTAGAAACGGGCCAGGTTTGCGCTGTGATCCGTGTTCAGCGGATTGGTCTCACGTGCCGCCGTGAGCACATCCTCGGTCTTGACAAAGATGGCCTCACGCTGCTCGGCAGACGTCTCCTCACCCAGGCCCTGCGCCAGCTCCAGGTAGGCCTTGCCCAGGAACAAGTAGTAGTAATCCTCGTGCGGGGCATACTCAAGTGAGCGCTCAAAGTGCTGAATGCCCACTTGTTTCTCGCTGACCGAGTTGCTGTTGGCAAAGACGCCCCCCTGCTTGAAGATGATATCTGCGCGGATCAGATTGTAGCACCCGTTGCGGATGACGGGAATGCTCACCAAGAGCAAGACCACCAACACAGAGATGCCCATGATACCTGCAGACTGGCGAGGACGGGAATCCTCACGCACCAGAACCAGCCCCATCCCGGCTAGGACCACGAAGATCAGCCCGTAGTAACGCCCCACAAGACCGCTCAGCGTGTCGGCTACGTCCACGATCTCATCCATGCTGGCTATCTGGATTCGCGTCAGCATCGCCTGGTGGCCGGCGATAATAGTGCCAAAGATCAAGAAGCCCACCAGCGTGATGCCGGCGTAGAGCGCAATGGCCGACGTCCAGCGTCGGCGCCGCTGTTGATCGAAGAGACCTTCTCGATCGAATTCACAGAGTCCGATGACACCAAAGAGCACCCAGGTGAAAACGAAGATCATCAAGGCACCGTAGGCCCGTGTCGGTGTCGGGTAGTACTTCATCGTCAAAGACTGGACGAAAATCTCACCGGCACTGCTCAAACGGCTGGGGTTATTGATGAAGTCGAACGCGAGTGTTCCAAGCAAGAAGAGCGCCGCCAGCGCCAACGCAGATACGGCAGCAGACCAGGGCGCGAGGACCGTGCCACCACGATTGGATTGGGCACGCCGCCGGGCGCGACGCCCGGACAATGCGCGAGAGCTGCCCTGACCCGCATCTTCGTCAACGGCGGGAGTACCCGGAATCCAGGTCAGGCCCAGGGCCACGAGAAGACCGGCAAACGCCCAGAAGGTTGTGCGGGTGGCAGCGATAGCAATCCCGAAGTTGCTCTCCACGAAGTGCGCGATGACGCCGGCCAACAGCCCAATAAGCAGCACGGCGTGGGGATGGACGGCGGGGACCGGGGCCGGATCCTCAGCTTCCGCGGCAACTGCGGGAGGACTGCTGAAGAAGCTCCGGAACGCCTGAAGTGTCAGGTAGGCCATTGTGCCGACCAACACACCCAACGGGATCGCGACGGCGAAGAGATAAGCGCCCTCCAGTTGCCAGCCGATAATGAAGAAGGCCACGGAAAACACGATGTCCAGCGCGAGATAGACAATTAGATCCCGGCGCGACTTCAACAGGCCCAACCAATGGAATCCCCAACCGAAGAAACTGATGATTGTGAAGAGGTAGACCGCCAGCCCGAGGATTCCGGTGATGACCAGCGAGTCCAACGTCTCATTGTGGGATCGGTCGGGAGAAGCCGTCCGCGATTCGTAGTGACCCAACTCGGGGGGATAGAAGGAGTTGTAGGCCACGTACATTGACTCGGGACCATATCCAACCAGAGGACGAATCGGATTGAATCGATCGGATGAGCCATCGGGATAGGAAAGCGGCGCGTGCGGGGAGACCAGATCAACGCTGCCCTGCCAGATCAGGCCACGCACCTTGCCGGTGCCTGACTGCAACTCGGTAATCGTCGTTAAGCGTTGAAGGACATCCACCTTGCGCGCGTGCGTCTGCAGAGGGCCCGGTATGTTGAGCGCAACGAGGCCCAGAGCAGCCACCAAACCGACACTGCCCCAGCCGATCCAGAGCCACCGCCAACCCTTGCGCTCAACAATGAAGTAGAGCCACAGGCCGCCGAAAGCGAGCAAGGCCAACCCCAGTGCGACGTAAATCCTCAACTGCCCCTCAAGCGCCCAGAAGGCAAGGGCCGCCAGCGTGCCGGCTGCAGCCAGACTGCCCAGGCCAAGGGCAACTCCTCTAAGGAGATCACGAATCGTGCCAACACCGTCCTCTGCAGCACGCTGCCGCTGCAGGACAACTAGAGCAAGGTAGGGGAAGAGGAAGCCTGACGCGACAAGGCCGAGCCACGGACCACGGCTCTGTGAATACCAGATCGTCAGCAGTTGCACAGCAAAGATGAAGATATAGCCGGAGGCACGGAGCACATCCGTGACGCGAGCCTCTTCACGCCTGAGTATGTCGCCGAAACTCTCGACAATACGCGCCCCTGTCAATGGCACGATCATAATCAGATAGGCCGCCACAAAGATGGCGTTGCCCATGTTGGAGGCCACACGGCTCGTCACATCACCGGCCCAGGGAAGTGGATCCAGTCCATTGTGCTGGACAATCCCGTAGAGGGAGACCGGGAGGCTGTTGAGGATAAGAACCGTGATGAGACGGCTCAGCTGTATGCGGGTGCGCAGCCCTGTGAGAATAGCAAAGAAGATCACCAGGTAGCCAAAGAGCGTATATGTCCCCTGAAGACGCTGATACGATCCCAGGATACTGGTGAATCTCACCAGTGAGGTCAACGAGCTGAGCAGATAGACCACCATAGTGAGCACGGCAGGGAGCACAAGCGGGGTCTTCATCGAGAACCGCAGCGTCGTCCCGCCATGCGTGCGTTCCTCGAAGTAGCGCGTCAACCACAGCACCGCCATCACGGTAGCAAGCGCACGCAGCGTGGTGAGCTTGTCGGGCTCGAAGACTCGGCTCGAGTAGACATTGAAGAAGACCGGCGTGATGGTCACGCCCAGAAGCCATCCGGCCTCCAAGGCACGATCACAGAATTGACTAAGCCGAGTTGAGTTCATCGCGATGCTCCTTGAACCATTGAACCGTGGCCGGCAGACCGTCAGAAAGAGAGACCGAGGCCTCAAACCCCAGAAGAGCCCGAGCTCGAGAGACATCGGGGCACCGTCGGCGAGCCTCCTCGAAATCGGTTCCAAAGGCGCGCTCATAGGGAATGTGGGTCACGTCCACCCCGGTCCCGACCGCATCGCGGACAAGGTCAGCCAGCGCGACAATGGTGACTTCCGTAGGGTACCCGATGTTGAAAGCCTGGCCGACACCCCTATCGGACGTCATCGCGGCAATCGTGCCGCGCACAGTATCTTCGACGTAGGTGAATGACCGCGTCTGCAACCCATCGCCATAAACAGACAAGGGCTGCCCACACAGCGCCTGAGTGATAAAACGCGCAATTACACTGCCGTACCCCTTGGGATCCAGCCGGGGCCCGTAGGCATTGAAGTACCGCACCGCCACTGTCGGAAGGCCAGTCTGACGCATGTAGGCAAAGGCCAGATGTTCGTCCAGCATCTTGGAAAGCGCATAGGACCAACGTGGCACCGAGGTCGCCCCCAGTAGGGCATTGTCCTCTTCCCTAAAGGGAACCTGTGTGGACTTTCCGTACACCTCGGAACTCGACGCGACCAGCACCTTGGCCCCGGTCCGTTGGGCGGCTTCCAGAACGTTCTCGGTCCCCCTGATATTAACCTGCATTCCGCGCACTGGGTTATCCACGATGTATCTGACACCGACGACCGCAGCCAGGTGATAGATGGCGTCGACCTGCGCGATCAACTCCCCCACCAGGCGGGCATCGAGCACGGAGCCTTCAACAAACTGAAACCTAGCATTGCCGAGATGATGCGCGAAGTTGTGTCGTTTCCCTACGGAGAGGTCATCCAGAACGATGATCTCATGCCCCGCGTCAACCAGGGCATCCACCAGATGAGATCCAATGAATCCCGCGCCGCCGGTGACTAATAATCTCTGCAAAGAAACGCTCCTTGTCAAAATGGATTATTGACGGACAAACTGAGTCATCATACCTGAGGGAGGATCAAAAAGCAAGGAATTGACTAGAGGGCCAACAGCACCAGTATATCATTGACGTTTGTGCCGGTGGGCCCCAGCAGCAGCAAGTCCCCCACATCAGCCAGCAGCGGATAGGCGTTGTTATCGTGTAGCGCAGCGCGCAGGTCCCAACCGCGATCGCGGGCTCGACCGGCTGTTGACCCATCCACAACGGCGCCGGCTGCATCTGTGGGGCCGTCGGTGCCATCGGTCGCCAAAGCCATCACAGCCACCCCCGCGATCCCTTCCAGTCCCAGCGCAGCAGCCAGCGCAAGTTCCTGATTACGACCGCCCTTCCCCTGCCCGGCCACCGTCACCGTTGTCTCTCCTCCCCACACAAGGCATGCAGGCAGAGAGACGGGGTGACCCGTTGCCTTGAGGCTCTTGGCTAGCGCCACGGCGACCTTGGCTATTTCTCGCGCCTCTCCCTCAATGAAAGTCGTCAGCAGCAAGCCGGCATACCCCAAAGCCTCAGCCTCGGCAACTGCAGCTTGCGCCGCAAGTGCATTCGACCCCACAATCACATTGTGCACTCGATCGAAGAGGCCGTCTCCGGGCTTAGGGGTCTCCGGCACCTCACCGCGCAGACCGGCCTGGAGATGTGCCGAAACACTCTTGGGCACTACATCAGTCAGGGCATAGCGCTCGACCACATCCCAGGCCTGTGCGAACGTTGTGGGGTCTGGAGCTGTCGGCCCGGAGGCAATCACATCCATCGGGTCGCCCACCACGTCTGAGAGCACAAGAGCGATAACCGGCGCCGGGGCTGCCATCCTCGCCAGCTGTCCGCCCTTCAAGGAGGAAAGGTGCTTCCGCACGATGTTGAGATCCACTATATTGGCACCCGACCGCAGGAGATGGTCCGTCGTGACCTGCAGATCTTCCAACGTCACACCCGGGGAAGGCGCGGGCAGCAGCGCAGAGCCACCGCCGGATAGCAGCAGCAAGACCAAATCGTCCGTTGTTGTCTGCCTGAGGCAACGCAAGAACGCCGTACTGCCCCGTACCCCGGCAACATCAGGAACGGGATGGCCAGCCTCTACGACCTCCAACGTGGAGGACAACTCGTGGCTCGCCGCGTAGCCATACTTCGTCACGACCACGCCCTCGACAGGGATATCTCCCAAGACCTGGCACGCGGCAGCGGCCATCGGGACGGCAGCCTTGCCTACGGCCAGCACAAAGACCCGCCGCGCAGATTTTGCGGCAGCAACCGTTATGGGCAACGTCGTCGTCCCCACATGCAGCAAGCCACCTTCGAGGTGAAGGTGGCGGAGTACAGCGGCGAAGGGATCGACTGCCTTGAGGGCTGTATCACGAATCAGCGCCATATCGCGGCGCAGCGACATCCGTGCAGCTTCGTCGCTCACAATCTCCGCCTCTGCATCTGTAGATCAGTTGAGTGAGACAACGCGCTCATCTCCTTAGATTGGCCAACGCCTGGCTGGCTGAGACTTCCGCCGTAACGGCGTCGCCCTGCAGAATCGTGGTCAACCCGGTCTGTAGTGCGCGCCGTACCGCGGTCTCTGCGCTCGCCGGAGGCGGCGACACACTGCTCTCCAGCAGTGTGATGATAAAGGCCTCTTCATCGGGCGGCAGTCCCCACGTCTCCACCACCTGGTGCCGTGTCGGGACCAGCGAGGCCGTCCGCGTCAGATCAGCCATACGCTGCGCCGAGACCAACCAGCGAACCAGCTCCAAAGCAGCTTCCTTACGCACGGGATCGTCCGTCACCACAGCAATACCCCACGTATGCAATATCGTGATCGGAGCGCCGCTCTCCGTAGGGACCCAGGTGGGTAGAACGACGTCGGTCGGCATGGCCGGCACCTCCGGGGCCGACAACTCGTCCGTCCCGGAAAGAGCTGCCAAACGCGGATTCCAATACGCACTCACCGAGACGGGGGCCAATTGCGCCTGACCCGCCAGCAGTGCGGCCCAGCAGCTCGCCGTGTCCGTCAGACCGAGTAGCTGCTCGGCGTCCAACAACCCCACGTCCTGCAAGTCCACAATGAATCCATAGACTCTTTCCAATACGGCCCGATCCAGCGTAGGCAGGCCTTTATCATCCGCCACACGCCCCCCTGCGCCGACATATATCGATAACAGCGCATCACTGGCCAGACCGTCCGAGGGGGCGCCCGGCAGCACCAGTGAGTAGGACTGGCTCAACACGCCAGTCCACGTAATCGGCGCCGTGGCAGTCACCGCCGCACGATAGCCCATCTGCTCTGCGGTGGCCACATACGGGAAAGCCCAAAGGCCCTCCTCAGTTGCCATTCCCGCCAGAGCCGTGGGGAAATACCCGGCATCTGACGGCATATAGTCATCCAGAGGCTGGATCAATCCCTCACGAGCAGCCTTGAGCAGCTCCTGCTGATCCAAAATCAGCAGATCCGGCACGACTGCAGGGGCAACATGGGAAGCCGTACTGAGCAGATCGTAGAGCCCGCCCGCACCCGTCCCCTTCTTGACGAGTACCTCGACGTTGATCTCGCGGGAGGCGCGGTCAAAGTCAGCGACTTGCGTCTCAAAAGCCTCCGCACCATCTGTTTTAGCAAAAGGATCGAGAATGTCGGGGACCCATAGCGTCAGGTTCACTTCCCGCGAAACGGGCGCGGTCGTGGGTAGTGGAGTGTGCGTAGGCAGCGGCTTGGGCATGGGCAGAGACGTGGGGACGGGCGTAGGGAGAGGGCTGATCAGACCTTGCAGGTCGGAAAACCATTCCGGGACAGTTCCGGGGGAACACGCCACCAGACTTGCCAGCAGAAAGCTTAGGCCGGCAAGAGAACTCAGTCGGCGCCGGCACCACAATAGACAACTTGCTTGGTTCATTCTCTAGCCTCAGTGTCTTCAAGTTCATCAAACATGTTCACGCGCCACATACGAGTATACCAAGAACTACACCATTTCCAGGCACCGGACGTCCCTAGTCTAGAGGCGTATTGCCGGTATAGGCTTGAACGGCCGTGTAGATCGGACGCACCTGAAAATCAGGCGTCACATACGCGTAATAGTCCTGATAGTTATGCAATAACACAGGCGTTCGGAACATCCACATCGCGACCACGGGACACCAAGCCCAGTGCTCCTGTGCCCAGCTGTAGGCATCCAATGTGTACCGGACTCGTTGGCTGGGCAGAACAGCCCAGGACCACCGAGGATGGTCATTCCAACCGGCTTCGGTGATGTAGATGAGCTTCTCCTCGTCACCGTGGCTGTCCATGATCTCGCGCAGAAGCTCGACACGGCGGAAATTGATCAAATCCTCTGCCGGAGCGACATCCGGAGCAAAAGCCAGCCCGTAGGCATGAGCCGCCAACGCATCAAATGCAGGTGCAGCGCCGGCCGTGTACATTCTCCGCAGGAAAGTCAGATCATTGAGGCCCGCAGCGCTTCCCGGAGGCTCAAGCGTCGGCGCCAGGGCCCCGGCCAGAACAACGATATGCGAACTGGCCCGATGGGCCACGGGATAGACTGCGCGCAGCATCTCCACATAGCCGGCAGGATCCACAGGGCGATAGCCCCACTCAAAACTTAGATTCGGCTCGTTCCAGATGATGATTTCGTGCACAGTCCCGCGATATCGAGCCACAAAGGTCCCCACAAATCGGGCAAAATCTCCATAGTGCTCGGCATCCAGGTACGTGGATGTCGTTTCTTGTTCGTCGGGAGCGGGTCGTGCCCACCCCGGTACCATCCCCAGCCGGGCAATGACGCGCACGCCCTGGTTCTCTGCGTGCGCGATCACCGAATCCGTGTGGTCCCAAGCAAAGTGCCCCGGCTCAGGCTCAATGTACGCCCACGGGAAGTACTCAACAGCCCAAGGCGCCCCGATCTCCCGAACCATCGACAGCGTAGTCTGGATCTTCCAATCCTCAACCTCGTCCGTAAGTCGCGTATGGACACCCACCTTGAGATTCGTCGTCACGACCGTTTGAGGAGGGGGCATTTCATAGTGAACCGGCGGTGACTTAGCCATACAGAGCACCAGCAGCAGGATGAGGGACAAGGTCCAACGTTGTTGAGATGCTGCCACAGACTGAACCTCCCTGCGGAGCCAGTCCCCACTCATACGAACCTTGCCCCCTCACTTCTGAAGGTTATAATCAATGTGTGGAAAGTCCAATCAGACATACCAGCAATCCTGAGCCTCTCATCCTTCAGCTACAACAGGCACTCAGGGACACCCTCCCCGGGGCCGCAGCGCAGATGAAAATGGCGCCGGCGATGGGGCAGACCCAGCCCGTCCCTGGAGATGGAGCACGATCTTCAGCAGTTTTGGCACTGCTCCACTCAACACCTCACGGGCTCGCCTTAGTCTTCACCCTGCGATCGCCCTCGCTGCGCCACCACGGAGGACAAATCTCCTTCCCTGGCGGCGGTGTGGAACCATCAGATCTTACACTTGCTGCTGCAGCCCTTCGAGAGACCGAAGAAGAACTGGGAATCTCCACACACGGCATCAAGATTCTGGGAGAGATGACCCCACTCTTCATCGCGCCGAGTCAGAACATAGTCCACCACTTTGTTGGATGGCTGCCGCTGCTGCCGCCGATGCACCCCAACCCCGTTGAAGTGGACAGAGTGCTGCAAGTCCCTCTGAACGCTCTCCTGGATCCGCGCTCGCTTGAGACGACCTATTGGCCCCGAAATGGCGTGATGCTCTCCGCTCCCTGTTATCGAATCGAGGAAACCTGTATCTGGGGCGCCACCGCGATGATGTTGAGCGAACTGCTGGAAGTCATCCGCCAGCTTCACGCACGGCTAGGCCTCCCCCCTTGTCTTGCTGCGTCTTAGTCGCCGTCCTCAACAATACGGCCCGTCAGATCATACGGCAGCGCCTCTGTCACTTCCACCGTCACAAAGCGATGCGGGTCGACGGCCTCGGGGATCAGGATCAGCCCGTCAATCTCCGGCGCATCACGATAGGAGCGGCCCACCGTAAGATCCTCCCCCTGTCCCTCCAAGAGCACCTCGAGCCGCTTCCCTAGAAAATCCTGATTGCGCCGGAGTGAGATCTCCTGCTGCGCAATCATCACCTGATCATAGCGCTCTTGCTTCACCTCCGCGGGCACGTCATCTTTGAGTTCAGCCGCGGCAGTTCCAAGCTCGTGGGAATAGGTGAAGACGCCGAGTCGATCAAACTGCGCCTCCTCCACGAAATCCATCAACGCAGCAAATTCCGCCTCAGTTTCTCCGGGGAAGCCCACGATCATCGTCGTTCGCAGCGCGATTTCCGGCATGGCCTGGCGTAGATTATCCAATGTGCGCCGTACAGCGTCCATATCAGCGGGGCGTCGCATCCGGCGCAGCACATCCGGATCTGCATGCTGCAAGGGAATGTCCACGTACGGCAACACCTGGGGAAGATCGCGCATCGTCGAGATCAGTCTGGGTGTGACGAATCCAGGGAAAGCATAGAGGATCCGAATCCAGGGGATATCGGGGGCAGCATCCGCCAACCCTTCCAACAACTGAGCTAGACCATCTCGCATCCCCAGGTCATATCCATAGAAGGTCGAGTCCTGAGCGATCAGGCTGATCTCCAACACACCGTATTCCTGCAGTTGTTGTGCATCCGCGATGATCGCTGCCATGCCGCGACTGACAGTCGGCCCCTTGATCCCTGGTATTGCGCAGAACGCGCACTCACGACTGCAACCGTCAGCGATCTTCAGAAACGCACTCCGGCCCGACACGACATAGCCAGGCGCATTAACCGTTTCGGGCAGCATCGCCATCCGGTCCTCGATCAGGGAGAGCGTCGTCTTACCGGGAGAGGTCAGAAGTTCATCCGCCACCGATGCAATCTGCGCCCAGGAGCGTGTGCCGAGGAGTGCATTGATGCGCGGCACCGCCTCCTTCAGGAAGTCGGGGCTGCGCTGCGCCCAGCACCCCGCCGCCACCAACTTCTGCTTGGGCTTGAGCGAAGCAGCGAGGTCATCCAGCGTCTCAAGGGACTCCTGACGCGCCAACTCGATGAACCCACACGTATTGACAATGACCAAATCGGCGGACTTTGCGTCCAACGTTGGCTGCAGACCGGCCCGCTGCAGCAAGACAGCCATCGAATTAGAGTCGACTGTATTCTTGGGACACCCCAGTGACGCGATGTAAAAACGAAAGGGGCGCTGAGCGCCCCTCTTGACTTTGATCGTCTGCCTGCTCACGAATCCTCCAGCGACGTCTCTCCGAGAGGGGTCCACGCCCGTCGCACAACTTCTGCCTGATCGCCCAGCATACCCCAGTCCGTGCCATTTACATAGAGTCGAAATGCACCGCCGTCCCCCGTCGAAACAATAAGAATCTCCTCAGCCACGGCCTCGACAAGCTGCTGAGGATCGGCGACTCCCTGAAAGACCACTGCAGCATCAGCAGAGACACTGATCCAGGCGTGGCCAGTCGGCACCAGACGAATACGCACCGTACCATCTCCCAAGATGGGGAAAGAAGGCGTGGGTTGCGGCACAGGTGTTGGCGTTACCTGCAACGAGCCTACATCATCACCGTTCAGCAGAGCCACGGTCGGCACCGCCGTGCTCCCGGCCGCATCATCCGGGCCAAACTGCAACCAAAGAAAGCTGCCCACGGCCACCAGAGCGAAGAAGAGCAGCACCACACCGAGGATCTGGACAAGACCACCAGAGGCATTGGCCCGCACGGCAACGCGTTCCTGTTCCAAGGACGGTGGGGGAGGCGCCCAAGTGCGCTCCCCTCCCCGGGTAGGGCTTGCCACCTGCGGCATACGAGGCGGCAGCGGCTGACCGCTGATCTCAGCATCGTAGCGTGCCAGAGCATCCTCGACAGAGAGGCCCAAGAAGCGCACGTAGTTGCGCAGAAAGCCCCGCGCCTGGATTGAACCAGGCAGCGTCTCATAGTCGCCAATCTCGAGCGCCTGGAGGTACTGACGGCGAATCCGCAGTGTCCGGACAACATCCTCCAGGTCTATATGCTGCGACTCACGCGCGTGGCGCAGCCAAGCCCCCAGACTATCACCCATCAAGCCTCAACTGATTCAACGATAACCTTCACCTGTCCGCGCACGCCACCCTCGAGTTTGAGCGTGACTATGTGCTCACCGATCTCACGAATCGGCCGATCCAAAGCCAACCAACGATGATCAATCTCAATCCCCAACTCTCGTTCCAGCTGGTCGGTGATGTTAGCAGATGTAATCGACCCATAGAGACGGCCCTTCGCACCCGCCTTGACCGTGAAATGGAGCTCCTTGTCGGCCAAGAGCTTGGCCAGATCCTCGGCGCGCTCACGGGCCCGCTTGGCACGGAGCGCCTGACTTGCAGCATACTGCTGAGCTACCTTGATCTCTCCCGCGCTTGCTCGCACACCCAGGCCCCGGGGCAGCAAATAGTTGCGCGCATACCCTTCAGCCACACTAACGACCTCATTAGCCTTGCCGACACCGGATACATCTTTCTTCAAAAAGACCTTCATCGAACTCCTCCCTGACCCTCGGGAAATACCCGAGGGTGTTTCACGTGAAACACCCTCACGATAGCGACTTCTTCCGCCAAAAAAAGGGGCAAAGGAGACCTACTTCGCGAATACCGACGCCGCACCCTCGCCCCAATGCCTCACTATCCCAGCAGGCGCAGCTGAATAGCCAGTAGAAGCCGATACAGACGCTGCATGATCGTAGGCTCTTGCAGAAGACTCAACCCGGCTTGATAGGTGGCAAATCCCTCTTGCCGCCGACCGGACTTGAACATAGAAATACCAAGGGCCAAGAGCGTGTCGCCCTGCTTCTGGCCATCACCTAGCTCCTGGAAGATGCTTGCGGCAGACGACCAGGCCTTCTCAGCTTCCTCCCTACGCTTCAATGAAGCGTAGACACTGGCCAGATTGCCGAGCGCCTGCGCCTCGCGATCCTTATCCTCCAGCCGCACAAAGACACGCAGCGCTTCCTCCAAAGATTCCAGCGCCTCATCCCAGCGGCCCTGCTTACGTCGGATAATCCCAACGTTATTCAACATCTCGCCGACTTCGGCCTCCCGGTCTTGTTCAGCAAAATACTCCATAGCCTCGCTGAACCTGCGAACCGCTTCATCGTACAAACCTTCCTGGAAGAGCCGCAGCCCCTCCTGTTGCAGATCCTCAGCCTCAGATTCAGGCATACGTCCCCTCCCTCAATTTTACCGCTAGAGTTTGCACTGCAGAAACACTGCCACGACTCCGCTAGTACGTGATCTCCAAGAGTCCCTCAGCGATCGATCGCAACTTCCCGGCAGGCATCTTGGAAAGCTTCATCGCCAGATCAACATAGCTTTGGTTGATAGGCCGCAAGACAAACTCGCGCAACTCTGGAGACAGGCTTTTCAACTCCTCGAACTCCGAATGAGCTCGATGCCACAATCCCACCTCGCTGTCACGATCCATGAAGTACTCCAACGCAACCCCCATACCGCGACACAGCACCTCCAGATCTGCCACCGGAATCCCGCGGCGCCCGTATTCATAGTCGGATATGGTCGAGGCGGAACAGCCCAGGAGCTCCGCAACCTTCGCTTGCGTGTAGTCCTTCTCCTGGCGCAGCTGGCGCAAACGAGCACCAACGATTCGGTGGCGAAGTGGTAGGAATTGCTCTGGGTTGGGAAGCTGAGACTCCCGGGCCGTCTCATTCAGAGATGCCGTAGCCCGGAACGCAGTCATAGGCGTCTCAAGATACCGCGCCAGCAGTTCCAGCTCCGGAAGAGAGATAGCCCGTGTGCCATTTTCGTAATTCGCAAATCGCGTAACAGAAACTCCCAGCGCCGCCGCACACTCACGTCGCGACGCCCGGGTCTGATCTCGGGTACTTCGGATCAGGATTCCCAAGATTCGGTTACGTAGCTCGGTGACCTCTGGATCTGCCATATCTGCTCCTTGTCCCACACAGAATCTAGCTCGGATGTATAGACAGCCGTCGCGCGCAACAAAGCCTGAGAATCATCCGGTCTCCGCACGATAGCAAAGTCTATTATAGCATAGGCCTACATTGGCAGCAATTGAATGACCTCGGGGGCGCTCCAGGATGGTGCAGTCGGCAGACCAGGAGAACGATACTGGTTCAGCGAGTCGGATATCGCCCTTCCTGGACCTCACCTGCATAAGAGCCGACCAGGCAGCCTTGGCCCTGACGATCGTCGGCGCAGTGAACGATTGTGGGCCAAGACCGCTCGCTAGCGGCCAGATTGCACCGGTGCTCATCTGGTTTTAGTCCCTGAAAGTGTACCCCCCAAGGACCCCCATCACGATGCCGTGTGGACAGTCCACTCACAGGTGCCGATTTCGGTCCATCACGAAGACTTTTCCCCACATGTTAGTTCCCCAATAACTGGGAGTCCTCCCATCACCATCCCCTAGAACCAGGGATATGGGCGCGAAAGTACGCCAATGTCATCGCCCATGTGTGTGCTCAACTGTGGAAAACCATCGCCTTTCCGTGGATAACTATCTGCAAACGGGGAGAACTACCCCCTCAAAAGGGCCTCATGGCGTATCTAGCCTGGAGCAGCACCGATAATGCGATTGAGTCACCCTTGGCGGCGGGGCGATTCTACCTGAGAAATCCCCAACCCGGCCACGGTTTGTGACAGCAGATCTCGGGGGCATGAATGCGACCATCCACGAGATCTGGGGAGATTGTGGCGTTTTCCACACAGTCCCATGCTCTACTACCATGACTATCTATTAGATTAATCATCTAAATGATAATCAATTGCCATAGATATCGGACGACTGCGTGCGCAAATCCCCATTGCTTCGTGGCGTCATTCCCCTAACGCAATATTGAGAAGGAACGTTGCCTTGTTGCAGGTTAGGGCTGATGCAGGATATGAGAGTCGACGGAACCACGAAAAAAACGCCCCCCACTGGTTGGGAGGGCGTTTGTGGCCCCAGGGGAATTTGAATCCCCGTTTCCGGCTTGAGAGGCCAGCGTCCTAGGCCGCTAGACGATGGGGCCATCTCGAAAAAGAGTGTAACAGATCCATTGAGTTTGTCAAGGTTGATGAAGTCTCTCGGTCTGTTTCAGCTTGGATAGCGAATGATCCTGGGTTCTTCCCTTCTGGCTTTGACATCCGTCTTGTCACCCGTATAATTCCAGCAGCTACGTGGTGCCAAGATCGGCTGCAATGGATTGGAAAACGGGCTATTATGGAAGATAGAAACAACGAAGAGTGGGTGCGCGCCCTGGGAGGAACCCCTGACTCTGGGGTGTTGGCCGCTCTTCGGGAGACACTTCTGCGTGGCCTGCGGTATGCATTGAAGCAACGGTACCATGTAACGGAATCCGATCTTGAGGATTTTGTGCAAGACGCACTGGTCAGAGTCCTCGACAATCTGGACACATTTCGCGGCGAGAGCAAGTTCACCACGTGGGCTCAGAAGATTGCGGTCCGCGTCGCGTTTTCGGAGTTGCGACGCAAACGCTGGGAGAATATCTCACTGCAAGACCTTGTCCCGGATGATACGTGGGAGGACGATAGTTCGGGGGCCTCTCCTCTGTCGTGGATGCCTTCCTCGGAACTCACCCCCGAACACCAGATCACGCAGCATAGCCTAGGAGCCCTGTTGCAAGACCTGATCCGAGAGGGACTCACAGATCTCCAGCGACAGGCAATGACGGCAATTGCGCTCAAGGGGATGCCACTGGAAGAAGTCGCACGCCGGATGGGCACAAACCGGAATGCGTTGTATAAGCTGCTGCACGACGCTCGCCAGCGTCTTAAGCAGCGTCTCGAAGCACACGGCGTGACCGTTGATGATGTCATGGCCGCGTTTTCCCCTGAGCCCTGATTCATGATCTTTCCCTATTCTTATTTTCGGGGACCGCGGTAAGATAGATTAGTCTGTCAGCGTCTAGTCAGTGGATAAGGTACAGATAGCATATGATGAGTACAGAGCCTGGGAAATTGAGAAACCTTATGCGCAGTATCTTTATGACGCATCGTGATGAGATCGGATGCGACACGTGTTTCGATCAGATGGATCTCTTCGCGGAGATGACGCTGGCCGGCAAGGATGTTGCCAGTGCCATGCCTCATGTATACCGGCACCTCCAAATGTGCAAGGCATGCCGCGAGGAGTTTGAAGCGCTTCTCTCCGCCCTCAAGTCGCTATAGTCGTCCTCCTCTGTGCGCCGCCGACGCAGGGCGCACTCCAGAATGGGGGCAAATGCCCAAGGATGGTTTCTTGCTGGACCACCAAATTGTCTCCTGCCCATTCTGAACTGCACCATAGCAGCTGGATTGCGACGATACACACCTTGTTTTTGCCCCCAGTGTGATGAAGTACGTCCTTCGACGCATTCGTTCTTCTCTGTCACTCAGTACTATCGGCATACCGGTTGCCTGGGTCCGGGCGTATTGGGTGTCGGATTGTCAAGCGACAATTAGAAAGGGACATCAGCGACAACCAGAAATGCCCATGCCGTAGGGTTAGCCCGCGGCTATGCACTGGGGATGGGGAGTGTCATTCTGGCTGTGACGGTCGGGACGGCGCTCTTCCGGCGCGCGCTCTCCCGGTGGCTTGATCGCCTGACGCCCTACGACCACCGGTTCAGCGCTCTGTTCCTGATGGGGGCAAGCGGCTATCTGGTCTTCTACTGGATCTTCATCGCCGGCATTGGTTAGTCCCAGCAGTCTGCAACCTGCGGGCTAGCAAACCTCCAGAGCGGGAGCCCGATTGCTGGCCCCTCGCTCTGGGGACTTGAGAACTGGCATTTGCGGTTCCTCCCATCTGTTTCATTCGGGCTGTTGACATTTTCCAGACCCAATGCTAAGTTATGCGAGCGCAGTAGTGACGAAAGGATCGTCTGTAGACTAAGGAGCATAACTGTGATGTCGTGGCTCGTTGCATTCATAGGGCTGGTGGGCCTGATGTTCTCCGCGATCGGTCGGTCACTTGAGAGCGGTACGTGGGAGGGATTTTTCACGTCAGGGCGTGCCGGACGGACATTCCGTCCGTGTAGCTCTCGGGCTACGTGGTGGGTCCAGAATCCCTCATTTGAGAGCACTGCGGACGAGCTTGAGCAACGCTACCAGGAAATCATATCACATCCCTATGAACAGATCTACGTTCGCATCCGTGGAGAAGCGAGTCGCAAAGGTCAGTATGGGCCCCTGGGTTCCTACCAGCGTGTGGTGTATGTACAGGAGCTCCTTGAGGTGCGGCCCAAGCAGGATACCGATTGCTTGAAGGACGAGGACGAGGAATAGGCTCCGGCGGGCAGGTTGGGAGGTGGTCAATGCAGGGCACAGAGTTCTTGATTGTCTTGGGAAGTGGGGCTTTCCTCTTGGGGCTGGTCCTCATCATCTGGATCTCGGTGACGAAGCGACGCGGATATGGGACGCCCAATTGGCCCACGGTGGCGGGGCACGTGCTCAACGCCACGGCTGTGGAGCTCGATCGGGAGACCTCGGGCGGGATGGTCGCGACATTCACACCGGTTATCCGGTATGCCTATGATGTGGCAGACACACGCCTCACCTCTGCCCGCCTGAACTTCCTCTCTGATGAGCACCGGACCTACAAAGATCGTCGTCTGGCCAGACAAGCTGTGGCCAAATATCCTAGCGGAGCGTCCGTTGATGTCTTCTACAATCCGGCTAATCCAAAACAAGCTGCGCTTGATGTACCTAAGCCGGCGGCGCACAATGCCGTGCTGATCTATGGTGTGACCAACCTGATCGTCGGTGCCTTGATCATCGCATTGGGCATTGCGCTGCTCTGAGCGTGATCCACTGTGGCCGGGAGCTGATCTCCCGGCCTTTGTTGTGGCGTGATTATCAGCTATAATGATCGTGTATATTGTTGAGTGCGTCGACTCCGAGTCGGCGATACCTGCTGGGGAGGGTGATCGTGCCAGAAGTTAGGGGACATATTGAGGGAAAGCATAGCGACTGTCAGGTACTGCTGTATGCGCTTTCCACCTGCATCTGGTGTCGCAAGACGCGCCAGCTTCTTGAGGACGAGGATGTCACGTTCGAGTACGTATATGTGGACCGTCTTGATGCGGAGGAGCGCAAAGCTTGCCGGCAGCAAATTCGCCGCTTCAGTGATCGAACTTCGTTCCCGACCATGATCTTCGATGACACAGACTGCATCACCGGATACAAACCCGATGCGATTAAGGAGCGGTTAGGTCTATGAGTGATGAGATCAGCATCTCCCCAGAGGCGGTTGACCAGCTCTACCAGCGCCTGGACCGTGAGGCCAAGGCCGGAGGATACAATCTCAACCCGGATGTTGCCTTCACGAAGGGGTTGGTGGAAGGGTTGCTGATCAATGAGGCGCGGTATGGCTATGGGTCATGTCCGTGCAGGCTCGCCGACGGCGAACGCAAACTGGACCTGGACATCATCTGCCCCTGTGACTATCGGGATCCGGACCTGGTTGATTGGGGAGCGTGCTACTGCGCGCTCTATGTGTCTGATGAGATGCGCGATGGCAGACAGCTGCTGCAAGCGATTCCCGAGCGACGTCCACCGGAGGAAGCGCGCGAGGCCGGGGGCTCTGCTGTCAAGTCGACAGCTACTGCCGTGGGTGAAGCTGCGCACGATGAGGAACTCGTCGGGTTCACCTGGGGCGGTATCCCGGTCTGGCGCTGCAAGGTCTGCGGATATCTCTGTGCTCGCCGGCGCCCTCCGCTCAAGTGCCCGGTCTGTAAGGCAGATCAGGATCGTTTCGAGCGGTTTATGTAGTGCATTATGGAAGAGCGGGGTGAAGCTCAGCTTCACCCCGTTGTTGCTGCTGCTCGATCGTCTATAGGTCCTTGTAAGCCACCAGGATGACGCCCAGCTCCTGTTCGGCGGCCTGCAGCTTCTCCAGCTGTTCCGGTGACAGGCCTGCGATCTTGATCACGGGCTCAAAGGCCAACACGTAGGCACCCAGAAGCTTCTCCAACTCATGGATCTTCTCGATCTTCGCTTTGTCCAGTCGGGCAAATCGAACCTGGGGTGTCTCCATCCGTCTCTCCTTTCGTCGCATCAAGGGTCTAACTCCATTATAGGGGCTCTCTCTGGCGGATACAATAGTTGCTCCCGACGTGGGTGCGTTTTGGTTCTGACGAGAGTTTCTGAGACAGAAGCTGCGTCGCCTCTGCGCAGATACAGGTGAGGTCGACAAGGTTGCAGCCCGAAGAAGACGCGAACCCCGCGGGTTCGCTGGATCGTCTGTACGAGAAGGCAGTCGCAGAACGAGGCTGCTCATTTAGGTTGTTTGACCTGGCACGCCTTTGCTGAGCTTCTTGCCGCGCGTCTCTCCGACACTATAATGGCTGGTATGTCCATCTATATTGATGTCTCAGCCGCTGTGCACCACCGGGCCGGGCTTGGTCGCTATGGTGACAGCCTGGTGCGGGAGTTGTCCAGTATGATCCCCGACCGGCTGGCGCTGTTCTACAATCAGGAGCAGGCTGTCGAACCGCTGAGCGGGCTTGAGCATCTACCATCAAGGACGATCTCTTTGGGCTACAAGCCCTGGCGCATGGTGGTATGGATGGGGCAACTTGCTCGGCTCCCCTTCAACCGGTTGGTCCCAGGAGCCTCGCTCTTCCATGCCACCGAACATCTCTTGATGCCACTGTGGGGTGTGCCGACCGTGTTGACTATCCACGATCTGATTCCACAGCTGCTTCCGGAGCATCACAAGCCGCTGAACCGCTGGTACCTGAATTGGACGATGCCCCTCTACTGCCGCCGTGCGGACCACATCATCGCCGTCTCAGAGGCCACGCGCCGGGACCTGTTGGCG
>Ga0209121_10002263_pt1 | contig 19715 bp, 21 predicted proteins | sample Cruoilmetagenom3_FD_187292 | JGI IMG/M metagenome (GOLD analysis project Ga0209121, IMG submission 187292) | Oil polluted marine microbial communities from Coal Oil Point, Santa Barbara, California, USA - Sample 3 (SPAdes) (version 2) | ecosystem: Environmental > Aquatic > Marine > Oil seeps ...
CCCTCATTGACTTTAGAGCAAGTTAGGCTTGGCGTTCAACAAATTGCCTCACATAAACCAGAACAGCTCTTTATCTATAACTGCACTTCTCGAATCGACTTTATCGATGGTAACCAAGAGGTAGAGGTTTTCCAAAAGCTGGCGGATACTTACGGTGTTTATTGTATGGGCGAGCTTTATCAAGATACGGGTCAACAAAGAATCTTGCATCATAGCTTAACTTATCTCGCCCTAAGAGAAGGGGAAGGTAAGGCTGCGTTGCCACTCGAAACACAACCAGCAACCAATATATCCCCGCTATTTTCACTGATTCGAAACGCACTGCTTGATGTCGATGATATGAACAACAGTATGGCCAGTAAGATTCAACAGCAAGCGACTGCATTGACTGCGAGCTACCGAATTGATCGCCGTACTGGCCTACCCAATCGAAGTGTACTGCGTGAAGCATTGTCGACAATGAGTTTTGATAGCCATTTATTAACGCTGAAGGTCACCACCTTTGGTCAAATCAATGAGAAGTACGGTTATCGAGTAGGTGATAAGCTTCTGCATGACTTGAGTGAATACCTTCAAAAAGCACTTTTGAAGTTCTTTGATGAGAGTTGCCAACTTTATAGTATTGGCATTGGCGAGTGGGCCGTGGTTTTTGACAGTTGGGCTAGTCAAGAGCAAATCCACCAGCGTTTCTCTGAATTTGCAGATCAAACCGAGCATGTCAACTTTGAGCCAATGGGGTTACCGGATATCGATTATCTTTCGGTTTCAGTCTGTGCTGGTGTCGCGAGTCGTCGCGATTTCCCTACGACCTCCATTGATGATTTATTACTGAAAGCGATTGAAGCTCGACGCAGCGCGGTGAGTCAGAATAAACATCTGGTGAGTGCTAAGGCGTTAATCCAATTAGAGAAGCATCGCCAAGAACAACTCGGTTGGCTATCGTGTGTCAGCCGCGCGGTGCTCAACCAAAATATTGTTGCTTGCTCGCAACCCATTGTGTCGGCACATAGTCATCAAGTAGAAAGCTACGAGTGCTTGGTTCGAATCGAAGAAGATGGCCAGTTGATCGCACCGGGTAAGTTCTTACCTATTATTGAGGGTACCCACCTCTATACACGTTTAAGTCGCCAAATGATAACGCGCACCTTTGATTTCATGAGCCAGAGAACCGATTCGTTCTCCATTAACTTAGCGCCACAAGATTTCAGCAATGAGAAAACCATTTTACACCTTGAGCAAGCCATCAAAAAAATTAGCCACCCACAGCGTATTGGTTTAGAGGTGTTAGAAACTGAGCAAATTCAGGATTACGGTCGCTTGATCGAGGTGTGTAATCACTTTCGCGATCTTGGGGTGAATATCATTGTCGATGACTTTGGTTCTGGCTATTCGAACATCGATGAAATATTGAAACTGGAACCACAAGTGATAAAGCTCGATGGCAGCTTGATTCGCAATATCGATAAAGATAAGAAGCAACGCAAAATAGCTCAACAACTCGTCAGTCTGTGTCATATCTTAAACGCTAAGACGGTAGCGGAGTTCGTACATAATGAACAGGTATGTCGAATAGCAGAGGATATGGGGGTTGATTACTTGCAGGGGTATCATTTTGGTGAACCCAAGCGTCTGTTTTGATGGGGCGATTGACGTAGCCGATCGTTTCACGTGAAACACTCATTGGTTCAAAAACTAAAGTGCGATGTAAAAAGGGTGAGCTTATGGCTCACCCTTTGTTTTTAGCTATTTATCTCCAGCATCTGCACTCAACTATTTGAGTGAGTGGCCACACTTATCGGCTTGGAATACTTTTAGATAATGTTGGAAATAGTCATCAATCTGTCGCGCTTGCTCTTCTTCACCTAATGCCTTGAGCAGTTCAACGCCAACCTCACAGGTACACAAATGACCACTGTCTTGGTTGCGGCGCAGAGTGTATGAGGATTCACTGGTAATGTTGAGGTGAGCTTGTGGAATCGCTTGTAACCAAACACTCTTGTTGAGTATTTTCTTCGCTTCTTGCCATGTTCCATCCAAAATAATGAATAGCGGCTTACGATCTCCAGCTACAGATGACACGGCTTGCTGACATTCGATGCTTTTATCACTTGGAAACAATAGAAAAGGCTGTCGTGTTTCATCTTCAAGTAATGCCATTAGATCGGCAGGTGGCGTCTTTCGTTGCCACACGAACGCCTCGCACTTCTCAAGCGATTGTTGCAGCAGTTTCCCTGTATTAGTGTCTCGCGAAAACTCATTCTCGTGAGTCAACAGTACAAGGTCGACTTGGCTCTTAATACTTGGTATTAAATGACAAACGCATTGGTGAGTAAAACCACAACCACCACAAGCTTGTTGGTTACTCATGTTTATAACTTAACTCCGATTTTTGCTGGTGAGATACCATCCGCGAACAAAACCACATCGCTGATATTAGCATTATCTGCGACTGGCGCTACGCTTGGGTTAAGTGGGTAGCTGACACCAGAGTAAGACAGTGTATGTTTCGCCGGTGTTGCCCCACCTCCGCTGACATTGAAGATAAGATCGTGCCAGCCGTGGCTTTGTGATTTGCCAAGGCGGATATCCCCTTTGACCAATGTTACCCGGCTGTTGAAACGCCAGTTGTCTTGATGGTTTTCAAAAATGAGTAAAGTACAGCCTCCAGAGCCACACCAGTTGAGTTGAGCGAGTAACTCTTCTTTACCGTCACCGTTAAGATCGTAAGTCAGCCAACGATACTTAGTGTTGTCCGGTGAGGTGTTATTGATCTTGAAATACTCACGGATCGCTTGGTCGACTTTTTGATCAAGTTGATCGCTCGAGTTAACCTGTTTTGCGGTTAGATCCACGGCCGTGGTCGTGTTTACTTGCGCCTGTTCACTCTTGGCTTCAAATAACACCAAACCGCCATTGGCAATCGGGTAGACAACGTTGCCTACTTTCTCTTTTTCAGCGACCAGCTTGCCGTTGTCGAGCGTGAAGATACGTTCAGAGATTAAGTATTGTTGCTGGTGGCGAGTCATTACCACTTGTACTTGATTTTGGTTCAGTTGCTGCCAGAAGCCTTGTTCAACAATTGAAGGGTCGCCATTGCTGTACGAGTATGTGGTCACAGCGCTGTGATCATCGTTGAGTTCAAGGTTGATAGAGAACCCTGTGTTCTTCGTTGAACTTGCGAAGTAGAGCCCGCTCCAGTTCAGCGTTGGATCTTGATTTGATAATGTCGCACAGCCACTGTAGCTACTGTCATTGAGATTGAGCTTGGCTTCCAAGCCGTAGATTGAGTCGCTCATGCCATCGCTACAGCTTTCTTTTTTGAGATTGAGTTTTCCTTGCGCCGTTTTACCTTCTAATTGGTAATCACGACTGTTTGGTGTGGTGCGGCTTGATTCAATATTTAGGCGTTGTGGTTCTTCGCCCATCTGAGCGTATTTGAGTTGGTCTTTATCGAAGGCTGCGGACCAGAAAGGTTCATTGCCAAATACGCGTGTTGAACGTAGGGGTTGGTCACAACGGTTAGGGTTTTCTGCGGTTAGGATATTCACTTGATCAACCACGAAACGTGCCGTGAAATCTGCGTTATAACCCGTTTGGCTCGGCACAGTTAGGTATCCAATCAGCTCGCCATATAAAGCTTGGTAAGGTCGGGTTGCTAGCCCTTGAGCTTCCAGTGCTAATTCTGGTGATAAATCTAACCAGTATTGTTGTTGGCTACCGCAAGGAGTGAAGGTTCGGCTTTCATGGCCAACCACAACCTGACCACGCATGATGAAGGTTTGCGGTTGGATGCTCAGTGGCTCATCCAAGGTTGCTGGTGGTAGTTCTGGCTTTTGGGGGACATTTGGCGCTGTGACACAGCCTTGTAGAGCGAATGCGACTAGCCATGTCACTGGGTTTTTTATTACCTTCATGTTATATCTTCCTCGGAGCAACCGTTAATTGGATTTATTATGGCATATTGGTTATTTAAAACAGAACCTGACACCTTTTCTATTCAGACTCTGAGAGTACAAAAAACCTCTTGTTGGGAGGGTGTACGCAACTATCAGGCTCGAAACATGATGCGCGATGAAGTTAAGCTTGGAGACCTAGTGATGATATACCATTCATCATGTAAGAAAGTTGGCGTAGCAGGGATCGCCAAAGTAACCAGAGAAGCCTACCCAGACCACTTTCAGTTCGACCCAGAGAGTGATTACTACGATCCTAAGTCTTCACCAGATAACCCGCGCTGGATAATGGTGGATGTCGAGTTTGTTCGAGTGACTGAACGCTTGATTCCCTTAGCAACGCTTAAAGCCATGCCTGAACTATCAGAGATGCCATTGGTGAAGCGCGGTAATCGCTTATCTATCATGCCGGTTACCGAACAAGAGTGGCAGGCAATCTTAAGCAAAGAAGTGCTAGATTCTCGATAGCGTTAGAGAGAGCTTTTTACGTAAGGTTCAAAAAGGCAGCCAGTTGGCTGCCTTTTTATTTATTAAGATGGCTTCGACGAGACAAGGTTAGAGCAGATGTTTTTCTAAGTAGTGTGCAACCGCATCGTCGGCGTTGCTGCCAATCACTTCATTGTGTGGCAAAGCTTTGAGGACCTTCTCATGCGATGTACCCATCACTAAGCCTTTTCCAGCCATTGAAAGGAGTTCGACATCGTTCATGCCATCACCAAAGGCAATACAGTTCTCAAGTTCTAGGTCTATAGATTGTGCAACGGCTTGTAGCGCATCACCCTTAGACACTTCTGCTGCCATCACTTCTAAACACCAAGGCGTTGAGAATGCGATATTCAGCTTGTCACCAAACTGCTCGTTCAATTTATCTTCGAACGGAACAAGGTGTTCATGTTCTTGATTTGGGTGAGTACAGAAGATTTTAGCAATGCCTTCGGTCGGCGCATTGTCGACGTCATACAGTCGGTATGTAAAACCAGTTTGATCGTGGAAATTCTTCATGGTTTCGTCTTCACGGTTTAGCAACCATTCGTCGTTCATGTAGATATGAATAAAGATCTCAGGGTCTTGTTTGAGAACATCAACTACGCTTTGTACAAGATCCACTGGCAGGTTTTTGGCATACATCAGGTTGTCGTCTTGATCATGCACACGCGCGCCGTTCGAGGTGATCATGTAAGCGGGGATGCCTGTTTGTTTACGAATGCCTGCAACATCAACATGGTGTCGGCCAGTAGCGAAGATAAAGGTATAACCTTGTCCATGTAACTTCGTGAGTGTCTGCTTAGTAAAGTCGCTGAGCTGATGGTTTGGCGCTAACAGCGTACCATCTAAATCGGAGGCAACAATTTTCACGGAATCTTTTAGTGCAGGAATAGTCATTTAACCCTCATTGCAAAATGCTTAACTAAAATCGACACTAGCTAACGCTAGTATTCTCTTTAACTACAATATCTGTACTTGGAAATTGTATGCCAAATTTGCGTAAGAAAAGAGGGCAAAGCTCGCCTACTTCTCTTCCTCTTTAGCACCTCAATTCTTAAAGGCTTGCCCTCTTAATCGTCCTCGTTAAGCAAAGAATTGATTGATGGCGTCTAGTGTTTGATTACGGTATTCATCTTGTTCAAACAATACTTCATGCCTAGATCCTTCAATGACCTTAAACATGCAATCTGAGTTGGTTTTCTTCAATTTATTGATGAATTTTACTTGAGCATCGTTACTGACAATTTTTTCTTCCCCTGCCTGAATCAATAACAGCGGGATTTTTATTTGACGAGTTTGTTGTATCGCCTGTTTAGCGGCCATTAACCCTTGCCATACCCAGCGTGTGCTTGGTCCGCCAACCTGCAAAGAGGGGGAGCCGTCATACAGGCAACGAAACCACTGATAACGCACCTTACTGTGGCTTAGTAGGTTGTTTTCAAAAGGCTTTGAATAATAGGCCTGTTGGCCCGGAGCATACGTTGGTTTAGCGTGAAAAGCCGTTAACGCTTGTCCAACGAGCATCGCGATAGGTTTAAAATACCACTCGGTGTTGATACCAAACATTGGAGCGCACAGGGTGACTTTGTCAAACGGGTGAGCTGGATGAGTTTGCAAGTATCGAGTAGCTATAGTACTACCCATTGAGTGTGCGAGCAGGTAGCAATTGGAATATCGGCTTAGATCAAAACTGGCAATGACGTCAGACATATCTGAAACGTAATCATCAAACTCATGAATGTGACCAATGTCAGAGTCTGTTACCATGCGTTCAGACTGGCCTTGACCTTGGTGGTCAAATGAATAAACGTCATAGCCTTGCTGATAGAAATCATAAAAGAGTTCTTGGTATTTCAAGCAACATTCAATGCGGCCATTTGAAATAACAATGGCTTTGGTGTGCGTTGGTGAGGTTAAGCTACACCAGTACAGCTTCTTTTTGCCAGATGTTGTTAGATACCCATCTTTTCGTTGTTGCCAAAGGGTGGGGATAGGGTGTTTAATCGCTTGTTCGAACTGAGGTTCTTGCGTGTAAGAAAACGGGGCTTCACTGTGGTTTTCCATGGGAAATTACCTGAACTGATGCATGTGAGAGCTTTATTGCTACTAATGTTGTTAGATTAAAGAACTAGTAAGGAAATGCAAATGGATACTCATGTTTGGCTTGCTTATGTCGTCACTGCGATATTGTTTAGTTTGGCTCCGGGCTCAGGTACCGTTAACTCGATCAGTAATGGACTTAGTTATGGCACTAAGAAGTCACTTGCGTCGATCGCAGGCTTACAGCTTGGCCTTGCATTCCACATTTTGTTGGTGGGGGCGGGTATCGGTGCATTAGTGGCAAAATCAGCGCTGGCATTCACCATTATCAAATGGGTTGGTGTAGTTTACCTGGTTTGGTTGGGCATTCAAAAATGGCGTGATAACTCTAACTTGGTGGCTTCAGAAGAGAGCTCTACGCTATCGAGTAGTAAGTTACTTAGAAATGCTGTGCTTATTAATCTCACTAACCCGAAATCTATCGTGTTTTTAGTGGCTCTGTTTCCTCAGTTTATCGACCCGACACAACCTCAAGCACCACAACTGTTAGTCCTCGGTGTGACAACGGTATTCATTGATAGCGTTGTTATGTTGGGTTACACCTCATTAGCTTCACAAATGGGACGTTTTATTCGCTCTGATCGCATAATGGGTAAGATAAATAAAATATTTGGTGGTATGTTCATGGGTTGCGGCGCTTTGCTAGCTGCTGCCAAAGCTTAATGAAAGTAATAGAGTTATAGTTAAATCAATTAGAGTTATCAATAAATGACCGCTACGTACGTTGCTCGACAACCTATCTTAAATCGTAACAAGAACACGCTCGGTTATGAGCTGTTGTTTCGCGATGGAGAGAGGAATGCCTATCCAGCGCATATTGAGTCTAATCGAGCAACGTATCGTCTGATTGTTGAAAACTTTTTGTCGGTAGGGCTTAACCCTTCGATCTCATCTTCGCGCTGCTTTATCAATTTCCCATACCAAAGCCTGATTCGTCGACTTCCTTTAAGTTTACCGAAAGACAAGGTGGTGGTAGAGATCCTCGAGACCTGTAAACCAACCGATGAGTTATTAGATGCGGTAAAAGAGCTTTACCAAGCTGGCTACATGATTGCTCTTGATGATTTTACATCGACGCCTGAATGGGAACGCTTCCTGAGATATACGCACATCGTTAAGCTCGACATCATGCAAATGGGTTTGGATGAGGCGTGTGATTTGGTTAAAGCCCATCAAGGGAAGAAGTTTAGCTTTCTTGCTGAACGCGTTGAAACCGAACAAGAATTCAAGCAAGCGAAAGAGGCCGGTTTTAAGTTCTTCCAAGGCTACTTCTTTAGTAAACCGCAAATCATCAAGACCAAGTATATTAGCCCAGAGCAAGTGATTGCCATGGAGTTATTTCAAGAGGTGTGTAAACCGGACGTCGACTTCCAACGTGTTGAAAGCATTGTCGCGAAAGATGTCGCTTTATCTTATAAGTTACTGCGGTTTGTAAACACCATGTCGCCTCGTCTTGAGGTGACTATTTCTTCGTTCCGTCAGGCCTTAGTGTATCTAGGGCAAGAGAAACTGAAAATGTTTGTCTCGTTGGCGGTGGCATCTTATGTCTCTGATAAAAAACCAAAAGAGTTGTATGGCCTGTCTTTACAGCGTGCTCAATTTTGCCAGCGCATGTCTCGTTACCAGGCATTTGCAGGGCACACTGAGCAGGCGTTTATGATTGGTTTGTTTTCATTGCTTGATGCGCTGCTTGATCTGTCGTTAGAGAATCTCGTAGAGCAGTTGCCGTTGTGTAAAAGTATCAAGGTTGCTTTGCTTCGAAGAGAAGGGCCATACGGGACTCTACTGGCACTTGAAGAGAGTTTTGAGCATGCAGATTGGCAACAAATTGATGAGCATTGCGCTGATCTAGGACTTAATGTCGAGCAAGTAAAAACAGAGCTTACCGAAGCGCGACGCTGGAGCCATACCGTTACTAACCAGCTTTGATTTATCTTTGTTAAACTTTAATGACAATTGAAACGCACGCCTTGACGTGCGTTTTTTTATAATTAAGATATATGCATATCCATATATGAGTATGTAATTATGCTTCCTCACCAATTTTTTAAATTACTGTCTGATGAAACGCGAGTGCGTTGCTTAATGCTGATTGTGCGCAATGAATGCCTTTCTGTTGGTGAGTTGACTCAAGCATTACAAGAAAGTCAGCCAAAGATTTCCCGTCACCTAGCGCAGTTGCGCTCAAATGGTATTTTGACGGATGTTCGCCAAGGGCAGTGGGTGTTTTATCGTCTGTCACAAGATTTACCCGGTTGGATGCTCAAGTTAATTGATGACCTTATCGCATCGAACTGTTTGAAAACGGAATACCAGCAAGATATTGAGCGTTTAGAAGCAATAACTTCACGCCCTCAATGTTGCGTTTAATTGAATATTTTTAGATTCACCACTGACTGAGAGAACACACAATGACAGTTAAAGTAGGTATTAATGGTTTTGGCCGTATCGGCCGTCTAGCACTTCGTGCCGCATTCGATTGGGCTGAGCTAGAGTTTGTTCAGATTAACGATGTTGCTGGCGATACATCGACATTGGCTCACTTGCTTGAGTTTGATTCTGTTCAAGGCCGCTGGAACCACGCAGTGAATGTTGAAGGCGATGAGATGATCGTCAATGGACAGCGTATCAAGACGACTCAAGAACGCGATATTGATGCTGTTGATTGGTCAGGTTGTGATGTTGTTCTTGAAGCGACTGGTGTTCACCGTAAAACCTCTTTCCTTAATAAATACCTTGAGCAAGGCGTGAAGCGTGTTGTGGTATCGGCTCCAGTGAAAGAAGACGGTGTCGCCAACATCGTAGTTGGTGTAAATGACGCTATCTTCGATCCAGCGGTACATAAGATTGTGACAGCTGCATCTTGTACTACTAACTGTCTTGCGCCTGTTGTGAAGGTGATTAACGAGAAGTTAGGCATCGAGAACGCAGCCTTTACCACTATTCACGATCTAACCAATACACAAACTATATTAGATGCGCCGCACAAAGACCTACGTCGTGCTCGTGCATGTGGTATGAGTCTTATCCCGACAACGACAGGCAGCGCTAAAGCGATTGTTGAGATCTTCCCAGAGCTTGAAAACCGCATCAACGGCCACGCGGTTCGTGTACCACTAGCGAATGCTTCTCTGACAGATATCATCTTTGAAGTGAAGCAAGACACCACAGCCGAAGATGTTAACGCGATGCTGAAAGAAGCGTCTGAGAATGAACTTAAAGGCATTCTTGGTTTTGAAGAGCGTCCACTGGTTTCTATCGATTACAAAGGTGACCAACGCTCAACCATCGTGGATGCACTATCAACTATGTTAGTGGGTAAGCGCATGGTCAAGATTTACGCTTGGTACGACAACGAGATGGGCTACGCAACACGTACTGCTGAGCTAGTTCGTACTGTTGGTCTGGCTTAATTTACAAGATTTTTAAGAGATAGATGACGATGACAAACTCTCAAGTACATCCAACATGGCAACTAGATTTAGAAACTGGTGCGTTAGTGCTTACTCCATGTCCAGGTACCAAAGGTGCTGACTTAGATGCATCTCTAGCGCAACTGAAAGCACAAGGCGTGGAAGCGATTGTGACGGCTCTAGACAGTGAAGAACTGGCGAGCAAGAACGTATCTGAGCTAGGCGAGAAAGCGCAAGTACTAGGCATGCAGTGGTTCCAAATCGAAATCGAAGACGATTGTGCTCCGGGTGCTGATTTTGCTGCGAAATGGCAGGCGGCTAGCCCTGCGCTACACCAAGTGGTGGATAACGGCGGCAAGGTAGCAATGCACTGCATGGGCGGTTCTGGCCGTACTGGCTTGCTTGCTGCACACTTGCTGTTAGAGAAGAGTTGGGATCTGAGTAAGATTGTTCAAGAAGTACAATCACTTCGTCCGGGCGCCTTCACTAAACCGATCCAGATTGAGTACATTAATGGCGTAGCGAACGGCTAATAAGCCATGGTTGTTATACAAGGAGCTTTTGGTATCTGGAGTGTTGAACTTATCATGATCCAAAAGCTCTTTTTGTTTAGATTGCAGAGATAGCATTATGTTTTCAAACCTAAGTAAGAGCGTTCGCCAATATATGTTGGTGACATTCAACTATTGGAATTTCACCATTACGGATGGTGCACTTCGTATGCTGGTGGTTCTGTATTTCTATGACCTTGGCTACAGTTCGTTAGAGATCGCCTCACTGTTCCTTTTTTATGAATTCTTTGGTGTAGTGACTAACCTAATCGGTGGTTGGTTAGGGGCGCGTCTTGGCCTCAATAAAACCATGAATATCGGCTTAGGGATGCAGGTTGTCGCCTTGAGTATGCTCGCGGTGCCAAGCGCAATGTTGACCATCCCTTGGGTAATGGCGGCGCAGGCGTTGTCTGGTATCGCTAAAGACCTCAATAAGATGAGTGCCAAGAGCTCAATCAAAACTTTAGTCCCTGATGAACAGCAAGGTGCGCTTTATAAGTGGATTGCGGTTCTAACCGGATCTAAGAATGCACTGAAAGGTGCCGGGTTCTTTATCGGTGGTTTACTGCTTTCGATGATTGGTTTCCAGTACGCTGTGCTCGCGATGGCTGCTGTGCTGACATTGGTCTTCATTGGCAGTTTGGTGAGCTTAGAAGCGGACATGGGGAAAGCGAAAACTAAACCCAAGTTCAAACAGATTTTCTCCAAATCTGAATCCATCAATATCTTATCGGCTGCGCGTATGTTCCTATTTGGTGCTCGTGATGTGTGGTTTGTGATTGCTCTGCCGATTTATCTAGGCAGCGTGTTTGGTTGGGATCACTCATGGGTTGGTGGCTTCTTAGCGGCTTGGACCATCGCTTACGGCTTTGTACAGGGCATTGCACCAAAGATTACCGGTAAAGCGCAAGGTAAGGTACCTGATGGCCATGCAGCGCTATTGTGGGCGGGGGCGTTGGCTATTGTGACCGCTGGTATTGCCTATGCGGTGCAAATTGGCTGGCAACCAGAGTTAGTGATCATCGGTGGCTTGATGGTGTTTGGTGCCGTTTTCGCGGTGAACTCATCATTGCACTCATACTTGATTGTGAGTTATGCGAAAGGCGATGGTGTGTCGCTTGATGTCGGCTTCTACTACATGGCGAATGCGATGGGCCGTTTGATTGGTACGATATTATCAGGCTTGGTTTTCCAAATGGCCGGCTTGTCTGCGTGTCTTTGGGTCTCCTTCGCGTTCTTAGCGATAACGACACTGATCTCTTTGCGTTTACCGAAAGTGCCACAAATCTCAGCGGCATAAGCTTCAGCCGCATGAGCCTTAGTCGTAAGAGCGAGGCTTGTATAGCCTAAAGTCGAATGAACTTAATTCGCGATAAGCCTCTCCTTTAACACTAAGCTGACTTGGTATTTATTCTGGTCAGCTTTTTTATTGCTATAGTAGAATGATTGAATATTAATCAGGCATTTACATGAAGCAGCGAATTCTCTTTTTTGATTTAGCACGATGTGTCGCGGCCGTAGCGGTTATCGCGATTCATGTTTTGGCTCCTTATCGTAATGAATTGAACACCATTCCTTTCGGCGAATGGCTTACCGCCATCACGGTGAACAGTTTCAGCCGCTGGGCGGTGCCGGTGTTCATCTTGATTACTGGTGCCCTGATGCTCAGTGACCAACGCCCGTTTGATGCGAAATACTACCTTAAGCGTCGATTGGGCAAGGTACTGATCCCTTTCATTGTCTGGTCGCTTTTCTATACCTACCTGTCTGGTTGGTCTGCGATGGGTTTTGATGCTGATGTGAGTTGGGATATTTTGCTCAATAGTTACCATCACTACACGTACTACCATCTTGGTTTCTTCTATTACTTTATCCCGCTCTACTTTGTGATTCCTTTCTTACAGATCATGGTTAGAAAGTATGGGGACAAAGCGGTTTATGGTTTCACTGCAGTGTGGCTATTTACCACTTTGTTGTTCTTACTCAGGATAGATGGCCCATGGAGTCACGAGCTGTGGCTTTACACTGGGTACCTACCTTTGGGGTATATGCTGTATAAAATCGTTCCGCTTAACAAGGTGACGGTCGGTGTGAGTGTTTTACTTGGTGGGTTAGCATTACTAACCACGGTCTACATGGTGGTTGATGCAAGCCTGATAGCTGAGGAATACACGGTAGGTCGTTGGTTATCTTACAAAACATTGAATACGGTATTAGCTGCAAGCATGGTGTTCATGCTGTGTCGTTATTACGGAGAGGGTTTATCTGATAAGAGCAATCAAGTGGTTGGTTTTATCAGTAAACACAGTTTAGGTATTTACCTGCTGCATCCTATCTTTTTGTGGCCAATGAAAGAGTTCGGTTGGTTCCAAGGACATCCTGCTTGGGTGATTCCATTATGGATCGTGGTTAGTGGTGCAGGGGCTTTATGGATGAGCTGGTTAGTATCTAAGTCAGAGAAGACACGTTGGCTTTTACCTTAGCGATTAGTACTAAGGCTATTCTTGCGAACTGTGCTTGGCTTGCTTTGATGACAGATGGTTGAGGCGGTTTATGACTAGCGTTTCAAAGCAAAGTGCAAAAATTTATCGCCTTGGTAAGTTAAGGTTCCTTTATCACCAGGATTAAGTGCGTGGAAATAGTGGATACCGACTTGGAATTCTCGCTTCGGACCAACAACCCCACGTTGAACGTAAATCCAGTATTCTTGATCTTCTTGGCCCGGTTCGGCGTCAGGAAGATCGATGGATTGTTTGTCTAACACAGTGACATTCACTTTCTTTTCTGGCGCATTTTCACCTTGCGTGTGTTTTCGATAGAAACCAAGAAATACCCAAGCTGCTAGACCGGCGAGTGCAAAGATGGCAAAAAAGAGTGAATTAGGCATATAACCTCCATGTAGTCGTGATGGTTATTCTAGTCTTTCAAGCAATAGGGATATGTGTTTGAAGCCGTTATTCGTGAAGTGTTGTAAGCCAAGCTGATTATTTTTCGGCTGATATCACATTTAATGGCTAGTTTGGGATAAAGCGTTGTTATTTATTGTCTCTTTCTCTCGTAAATAACAATGATTTTGTATAAGAATAAGGAAATGCTCGACTAGAATTATAGTGTGGAGTGGGAGGGCCAAGATGACCGATATTGAAAAAGTGGTGAATAGAACTCGCAATATAGAAAAATTATTGAGACTTCAATATCACGCTGAAGGCGAAGGATTGCATGAGCTTGTAACAAGCTGTGAAGAAAGGCTACCGCACGATATGGTAATCAAGCTGCGTTATATCGCAACGTGTCGTAACAAGGTAGTGAATGAACATGAGGCTCAGCTGGAAGACCAGCAAAAATTTATAATGATGTGTAACGACTGTGAGAAGGAACTGACACCTCGTAGCGGTCGTTTTATTTGGCGAGTTGCGATCTTACTGATGATGGTAATGACTTTGGCTGCTGCTGGTTTCTATTATGCGAACTGGGATGTATTAACATTACATTTGTTTTCGAAGTGAAAAATCTGAACAAAAAAAGGGACGCTCATGGCGTCCCTTTTTTTATCTGTAACTTGCTTAGTACATCATCGGTAGTGTCATTAGACCTACAACTACCGCGATCATTACAAGTCCTTGTCTTTGCGAAGATGAAATCATAACACTACTCCTAAATTTGGTTGTCTCTCGCTATGTTTAAAAGAATAGCACTACTTATGGCTTTAGATCAAGTATTACTTTCGAAAGCTTTAAAAGTAGAAGAAAAGTGCCAGTTTTTAAGTTGTAAATCTCGATTTAACTGTATTTTTTGGTGTGTTCTTATTTTGTTCGTTGTGATTCATGTTTGTTCTTATTGTATTTAAGTTGTTGTTTTTGTTGTGGTGTATTGTGTAATTGATATTGTTAAAAGTTGTTAAACTGTATTAATAGGGGTTGGGTATGTCCAGGTTGTTTTTGGCTGTATTTTCTATTTTTTGTTAGGTTTTAAGTGGTAGTTTTTACATAGGTATAGGATTGTTCTGACAATTAGACGTTAAATCAAAGCAAACCTCTTACTTTAGTGGGCTAGTGCTACTTGGCCTTTTGTTTTTCTGTTTTATTTTTGTTTTTTTGTTTTAAGTTGCTGTTTTTGATTGCTTAATTTATTTTTGGTTTGTATTTAATATCATGATTTTAGCCGGTTTTTGCTCATTTTTGACAGTTTCGTTAGACTAGAATTGTCCAAATGACAAGTTGAAGGGCTGGAGTCGAGCTTTAAAGAGGTTTTGTATGAAAGTGTTCTAGTTTTAAACAAATATCAATGAGAGCTAAGGGATTTCTTATTGCTTGGGGGAAAGAGGTGCTTTTTTAGTGGAAGCGTAATCAAGATCCAATTTTGAAAGGCTTAGGCTTTACATCAACACTCGTGTGCCTAGACTGGCGACGTTTTAAAGCAATAGGGTAAATGATATGTGGAGTTGGTTAGCGGTTTCCTTGTCTGGTATTGGAGTAATAGCAGGAACGAAACATGGACATATCGGTCAGGCCTTATCGTATAAGGTTTTTACCTTTGTATTATTAGCGATCATTGCTTTAACTCAATCTGTTGTTGCTGATTTTACCTATTGGGTAGTGGCTGGGTTGGCTATCTCTGCGATTGCAGATGTTCTTCATACTTTCACTCAAAAACGTTCTCTACATTTTGTTTGTTTCTTGGTTGCTCAACTTTGTTATAGCAAAGCATTTTGGTTACAGTTGTCAGGAGAAATGGTCTGGTGGCTGTTCGCTTTGTTGTTAGCGGCATGTATTGTTGCTTTCTTCTTATTATTGCCTCGCTTAGATAAACTTGTCTTTCCTGTTGTTATCATGGGGATGGTGCTTATTCAGCTGGCATGGGCTTCTGGTGAGGTTTGGTTGCTTGATCCTAAACTGTCCCATGCGGTGGGCTTTGCTGGCTGTAGTGTGTTGCTGCTTTCTGCATTGGCTTATGCACTGAACTGTTATCGTAGCCCAATCAAAGGTGCTTACTTTTGGGTGACGGGCAGTTATTTATTTGCACATGCACTTATTGTGGCATCTCTGACCATTTAGGGTAGAGCTTACTCAATTCTGAGCTACATCAAGGCAGCCTTGTTGAAAGTCTGTACTCTACGCTTAATTCATTAAACATGAGATTGAGTTATGACTATCGAAATTCACGCACACAACGTTTTAAATTTGCTTAGTGAAAAACCACTGACTCGTGAAGAGCTGACACAAGAACTGGCTCTGACGTATGGAGCAAAAGCTCGCTTTCACACTTGTAAGCTAGACGGTCTAGATTTGGATGCTTTGTTGAAGTTTTTTCTGAAGATGGAAAAGGTCGTGATTGTTGATAACAAGCTTTGTACCAATCGCGAGCGCGTGTGTAATCATTGATCTTTAGTAGGTACTGAGTTTTAGATATTTTTGGTTTCAGAGCCTTTTGATCTTCAGATATTGGGCGAGTGGATGAGAGGTTTTGACTCCACTCCTATATTTATTTCCGTATCACTTCCCTCTGTAAATTCCCTCTTAACGATGCCAACTACTGTGTTCGAAAATCAATGTGAGGCTGTTATACTCCGCGCACCTTCGCTTTTCGAGACCAACTTATGGAAATCTTATCTGCAGCAACCATGCTGTTTCTTATTATGGACCCGCTTGGTAATCTACCAATTGTGCTCTCTATCCTTAAGCACCTCGATCCGAAGCGTCGCCGTATTGTTCTTGTTCGTGAACTGATGTTTGCACTGATTATCTTGCTGTTGTTCTTGTTTGCTGGACAAAGCATTATGAACTTCCTGCACGTACAACCTGAAACCTTGAGTATCTCAGGTGGTATTATTTTGTTTATCATCGCGATTAAGATGATTTTCCCAAGCGCAGGTAGTATTACAGGCCTCGCGGCAGGTGAAGAGCCGTTTATTGTGCCTATGGCGATTCCGATGATTGCAGGCCCGTCAGTGATTGCGGCATTGATTCTGTTGTCGACCCAGCATCCTGACAACATGCTAGAGCTCTCAGCTGCTGTGATGCTGGCTTGGGGCGCGACCTTCTTTATTCTGATGTTTAATGGCTTCTTCCTGCGAGTACTGGGAGAGAGAGGTCTTAAAGCCATCGAGCGCTTGATGGGCTTGTTGCTGGTTATGCTGTCGACGCAAATGTTCCTAGATGGTGTAAAGGGCTACATGGGCTAACATCAGTATCAACGATGAATAAAAAAACGCCGCTCAAATGAGCGGCGCTTTTGTATCGACTGTTTCTGTCATGATGTTTTCTGTAGTTCAGTATTTTGTATCTGAGCTTAAGCTTGATTACATCATGTGTTTGCGTCGGATATCGAGTAGGGCAAAGACTCCGAAAATCAGTATTGACCATTTCTCCCAACGTGACATTTCGATCTTATCGCCAAAAGCACCGATGAAAATCAGCATCTGCAGGCCGTGCATGAAGAACAAAAATGCTGTCATGATATAAAGCGCAATCGCAGCATTACCCGGGAATGGGTAGAAAATATTGGCGATTAAGATAAACCAAACAAAGGCGATGGCTGCTTTTGCTAGTGGAAGCAAGAACTTCATTCAATAACTCCTATTCTTCAGTGATTCGATTGAACAGTCGGTAGCTAGACTGGCCAGTGGTCTTATCGCGATGCAATTCCCAGTTATCTGGCATAGCTTCGAGTTTCAGTTCTTTCTCTGTTTCAACGTAAATGATCGCATTGTCTGCAAGCCAACCATTACTCTCAAGCAGTTGTACTGTTTCTGCCAGCAAGCCTTTACGAAATGGTGGATCAAGGAAAACCATATCGTAAGGAGTGCCAGGCTTCTTAAGGAAAGAGATAGCATCAGTATTCACGACACTGATGTTGTCTGCTTTGAGCTCTTTCGCGTTATCAGAAAGCTGTTTGGCTGCCTTTTGATTCATTTCGAGCAGTGTCACCATTTTTGCTTGGCGAGAAGCGGCTTCAAAACCTAGACCGCCAGAACCGGCAAATACATCCAAGCAAGTTGAATGTGGGATATCTTGAGCCACCCAGTTAAAGAGTGTCTCTTTTACTCGGTCAATGGTTGGGCGTAATCCTTCTAAATCATGAACAGGCAGCTTTCTACCTCTCCATGAGCCACTAATAATTCGAACAAAGCCTCCGGATGGCTTTTTTTGTGATGTGTTTTGCTGGCGACGTCTTACCATAGATTTTTTGACCGCTAATAAAGTGATACTATACCGAGCCCAATTTAAGTGGGTTCGAGTATTAAATAAATTTGCAATGACAAAGTGTATCAAGCTAAAAGCAAACTTATCACTGCTTTGTCATTTTTCTTTACTATTCGTTTGTACAAGCTTGTATTGTATAACAATAGCAAAGAGTCGACGTGTATTAAGTCAATACAGCTAATTAGTAGATCTAGGAAACTCCTCTGATGACGGAAAAAAAGAAGCGCGGATTATTATCGTGGCTTGGTTTTGGTGAAGAAGAACAAAGCCCAAAAACTCAGAATGAAGCGAACGTAGAAAACGTTGAAGATCAAACTGAAGTTGAATCACAAGTTGAGGCTGAACAGGTCGCGCCTGAAGCTGAACAAGCTAAGCCAATTGAATCTAAGTCAGTTGAACCTGAGCAAGCGCTTGAAGAGATTCAACAAGAGCAGCAACCTGTCGAAGTAGAAGCAGAGCAGGAAGAAGTGGCAGCTCCTCAAGCTAAGGTTGAAGAAGTACAAGAAAAGCCGACAGAAAGCTTTTTTGCACGCCTTAAGCGTAGCCTTAGTCGCACCAAAGCCAATATTGGTGCTGGCTTCTTTGGTTTATTTAAAGGTAAGCAAATCGATGAAGATCTATTTGAAGAGCTAGAAGAGCAACTTCTGATTGCTGACGTGGGTATGAATACCACCGTAAAAATCATTGAAAACCTAACAGAAAAAGCATCTCGCAATGACCTAAAAGATGGTGAAGCTCTATATGGTCTGCTCAAAGAAGAGATGGCCGATATCCTAAGCCAAGTTGAACAGCCTCTTGTGGTTGATACAACAAAAACACCTTACGTTATCTTAATGGTCGGTGTGAACGGTGTCGGTAAAACAACCACTATCGGCAAACTGGCTAAACAGTTCCAAGGTGAAGGCAAGAAAGTGATGCTTGCTGCGGGTGATACCTTCCGTGCAGCAGCGGTTGAGCAACTTCAAGTTTGGGGTCAGCGCAATGATGTTCCCGTTATCGCTCAACACACTGGTGCTGACAGTGCGTCTGTTATTTACGATGCGATTGAAGCAGCGAAAGCTCGTGGTGTTGATGTTGTGATTGCAGATACTGCAGGTCGTTTGCAGAATAAGAGCAACTTGATGGAAGAGCTACGCAAGATTGTTCGTGTAATGAAGAAGATTGATGATTCTGCACCACACGAAATCATGCTAACACTAGATGCCGGTACTGGTCAGAATGCTATCAGCCAAGCAAAGCTGTTCAGTGAAGTTGCACCAGTAACGGGTATTACGCTAACGAAGTTAGATGGCACTGCAAAAGGTGGTGTGATTTTCTCAATCGCGGATCAGTTCCAGATTCCAATCCGCTACATCGGTGTGGGTGAAGGTATTGACGACTTGCGTCCGTTTGAGTCGAAAGACTTTATTGAAGCACTATTTAGTCGTGAAGAGTAACGCGCGTAGCAAAGTGGTTTATCCTTAACCTGCTACCGTTTTAAATTTGATATGAGTGATCGTAAGAGGAATTTTCGGTGATCAAATTTCAGCAAGTGAGCAAAGCCTACCGAGGTGGGCGACAAGCGCTCCAAAAAGTGGATTTTCATCTTAAACGTGGAGAGATGGCTTTTTTGGGTGGTCACTCTGGAGCTGGTAAAAGTACCTTGCTGAAGTTGATCTGTGCTATTGAGCGTCCGACTGATGGCCGTGTTTGGTTCAATGATCACGATATCACTCGGATTCCAGCCAAAGACATTCCTTTTTTACGACGTAATATTGGGATTGTTTTTCAAGATCACCGCCTGCTGATGGATCGCTCGATTTTCGATAACGTCGCTCTGCCTATGCGTATTGAATCTATTTCTGAAAACGAAATAAAACGTCGAGTTAGTGCTGCGTTGGATAAAACCGGATTACTTGATAAGGCGCGTTGCCTACCAAGTCAGTTATCTGGTGGTGAACAGCAACGAGTAGGTATTGCTCGCGCCGTGGTTAACCGTCCAACGCTGCTGTTAGCGGATGAACCCACAGG
>Ga0209121_10002265_pt1 | contig 19705 bp, 31 predicted proteins | sample Cruoilmetagenom3_FD_187292 | JGI IMG/M metagenome (GOLD analysis project Ga0209121, IMG submission 187292) | Oil polluted marine microbial communities from Coal Oil Point, Santa Barbara, California, USA - Sample 3 (SPAdes) (version 2) | ecosystem: Environmental > Aquatic > Marine > Oil seeps ...
GGTTGACTGTGCTGCGGTCGGAGATGATGCAGTCGTGCCCAGGCTGACAGTCTCGTCAAAATAATTTGCAACAGGAGAATATCGAATATGTTTAAAGGGCTGATTGGACGAAAAGTTGGTATGACCCAGGTTTTCGATGAAAATGGGATTGCGTTCCCCGTGACACTCATCGAGGCTGGGCCTTGTTATGTAACCCAAATTAAGACCGTTGAAAAAGATGGTTATTCCTCGGTCCAAATTGGGTTTGAAGAGGTGAATCCCAAGCGTTTAACACAGGGGCAGCTAGGGCACCTCAAACGCAATAATTTGCCACCATTAAAAGTACTACGGGAATTTTTAGAAAAATCACCGGACGTTTCTGAAGGTGATCAGCTCAAGGCTGATGTCTTCGAAAAAGACGAACGGGTTGATGTTATTGGGACCAGTAAAGGCCGTGGTTTTGCCGGTGTGGTGAAACGCTATGGTTTTGCAGGTGGACCGAGGACGCATGGTCAGTCAGACCGATTGCGCGCACCCGGTTCTCTGGGCTCTGGCACGACCCCCGGTCGTGTATGGAAAGGAAAACGCGGTCCTGGGCGAATGGGAAACGAGACTGTGACGTCCTCGAATATTCGTGTTGTGTTGGTAGACCCGGACCGTAATTTAATTGCAGTTGATGGCACCGTGCCCGGCCCAAAGGGTGGCATGGTTGTAATTAAGCCTATCCGGAAACAATAAGACGCCCGGTTGGGCGATAGCAAGTAATGGGAGTTGAGTATCATGGAAGTTGATGTCTTCAACATGCAGGGTAAAAAAGTCAGTACGGTTGATCTTTCCACCGCGATTTTTGAAGCCCCAGTAAAAGTTGATCTAATGCATCAGGCATATGTCAGGCAGATGGCCAACAGCCGACTTGGGACGCATTCGACAAAAGGTCGAAGTGAAGTCTCTGGTGGTGGTCACAAACCCTGGCGCCAAAAAGGAACAGGGCGTGCCCGGCAAGGTTCTATCCGAGCTGCTCAATGGGTTGGCGGTGGTAAAATTTTTACCCCTAAACCTCGTTCATATGAAAAGGCGATGCCTAAAAAGATGCGCAGGGCTGCTTTACGGTCTGCTTTATCGGTGAAAGCTTCTGAAGGTGAAATCATCCTGGTGGATGAGTTCAAATTGGATGAAGTAAAGACTCGAACAATGGCAGAGATATTAAAGGCAGTTGCAGGGGACAGCACCATCTTATTGGTGATCCCTGAAAATAGCCCTGAATACAGTGATGTTAAAAGGGCTTGTGCAAACTTTGCTAATGTAAAGACCCTTTTAGCCAGTTATTTGAACATCCGTGACCTTTTGGGTTATAAAAATATCGTTATGCCCGTTGCGTCACTCGATGTTATCGAAAGTTATCTCGGATAGGTAGGAATGAATCATGAAAAAATCAGTTTTTGACATCATCCGCCGACCGATCATTACCGAAAAATCGAATTATCTGTCTTCATATTTGAATAAGTATGTGTTTGAGGTTGATTATTATTCAACTAAAACCACGATTAAAGAGGCAATTGAGACGATTTTCGATGTCAAAGTAGAACGTATAAATGTTATGATCGTGCCCGCTAAACAATCACGCAGCATGCAAAACCGCCGAATGCGAACTCGCTCAAGCGCCTATAAAAAAGCAATCGTGACTCTGGCTGAAGGCGAGCGCATCCCGATTTTTGAAGGGGTGGAGTAATGGCAGTTAAAGTATATAAACCAAAAACACCCGGTACTCGTCATAAGACCAGCTATACTTTTGAAGAGATTACCAAAACAAAACCGGAACGCTCATTAATTATTCCAAAGAAGAAGCGTTCAGGCCGTAACATGTACGGACGTATTACTGTACGCCATCGTGGCGGCGGTCACAAGCGTCATATTCGTTTGGTCGATTTTAAGCGTGACAAACTTGAAATTCCTGCGACTGTTGCGGCAATCGAATATGATCCAAACCGGACTGCCCGATTAGCCTTATTGCATTATGCAGACGGTGAAAAACGCTATATTGTTGCTCCTGTAGGATTGATGGTAGGCGACCAGGTTTTTTCCGGAGAGCTTGCAGACATCCGTCCAGGAAACAGCATGCCGCTGGCAAATATTCCTGTCGGTACGATGATTCATAACATTGAATTGCAACCCGGAAAAGGTGGCCAGATGGTCCGTTCAGCAGGCACCTCGGCGCAATTGCTGGCTAAAGAAGGTAAATACGTCCATGTGCGTTTGCCATCGGGTGAGGTACGCCTTGTTTTGCAGAATTGCCGTGCAACCATCGGTCAGGTTGGCAATGTGGACCATTCAAACATTAAACTGGGCAAAGCTGGACGTAAACGTCATATGGGTTGGCGCCCTACAGTGCGCGGTTCTGCGATGAGCCCACGCGACCATCCACATGGTGGTGGAGAAGGTCGGTCGCCCATAGGTATGCCCGGTCCTAAAAGCCCGTGGGGAAAGCCCACATTGGGTAAGAAGACACGGCATAACAAACGAACAGATAAATTCATTGTACGCCATCGCTCTCAAGCGAAACGGCGTCGTAAGTAATTGATTAATGTAGCGAGAAAGAGGACGAAATTATGTCGCGATCGCTGAAGAAGGGGCCTTATATTGCCCCAAAGTTATTGAAAAAGATTGAAGATATGAACGACAAAGGCGAAAAGAAAGTCATTCGCACCTGGAGTCGAGCCAGTACGATATTCCCCCAGATGGTAGGGCATACCATTGCCGTTCATGACGGACGTCGTCATGTGCCGATCTATGTCACAGAAAATATGGTTGGTCATCGATTAGGCGAATTTGCACCTACACGGTTTTTCCGTGGTCACGTTATCGCTGGTAGAGCTGAAAAGCGTGCCAAAGACCGACAACAGGAAAGAGAATAAGAAGGGTAACAAGTTATGGCTACTGATATTCGAGCGAAATTAAGCAATCTTGATACGTCAGCTCAGAAAACCCGTCTTGTGATTGACCTAGTTCGTGGCAAACCTGTGGTAGAGGCGCTAACTATTTTGAAGTTCACGCCAAACAAATCTGCAAAACCGGTCTATAAGCTTGTCCGGTCTGCAATTGCAAATGCAGAAGAAAATTTTGGCGTCTCACGGGAAGATCTTTATATATACAGGATTTTCGCAGATGAAGCGCCAACCCGGAAGTGGCGAAGTTTTGGTGCCCGAGGCAGATTTAAACCGATACTGCGAAGACGATCTCATGTCACAGTGGTTTTGCGAGAGATGGAGTAATGGAATGCTTGATACTATTATTGAAAAGAGCCAGGAGTAATTATGGGTCGTAAAGTACATCCGACTGGATTTCGATTAGGAATTAACAAACCTTGGAAAGCACGATGGTTTGCTGAAGGTATTGATTACCAGGATCAACTACACCAGGACCTTGCTATCCGAAAATTGATACGCGAGAAAAATGATCGAGCGGGCGTTTCTGATATAGAAATTGAGCGATTTCCTGGCAAGGTTAAAATCTTTGTTCACACCGCAAAACCCGGTATTTTAATCGGACGTGGTGGTGAAAATGTAAAGAAACTGCGCAGTGATTTAGAAGCACTGACCGGTGCGAAAATTGATCTCGAAGTAAAAGAGATCAAAACACCTGATTTGGATGCTTACCTTGTAGCTGAAAATATCGCAGGTCAGCTTTTACGTCGGATCAGTTATCGACGAGCAATGCAGCGCTCAATTCAGCAAGGTATGCGCCAGGGTGCTGAAGGCGTCAAGGTAATGGTTTCCGGACGTTTAGGCGGCGCTGAAATGTCCCGAAGCGTTTGGCTGCGCGAAGGCCGCGTGCCTCTTCAGACCTTGCGTGCGGACATTGATTATGCCCAGACTGAAGCCCTGACAAGCTATGGTCAAATTGGTGTTAAGGTTTGGATTTATAAAGGTGATATCTTGCCTCAGGTGGAAGAAGAAGCAGAATCCACTGAAGGCGTTTACGTCAGTGAGTAATAAGGACGCCGGTTTGACGTCCGGCGGTTAGTGAGGAAGTCATTATGTTAATGCCAAAACGAGTAAAGTATCGTAAGCAAATGCGGGGACGCATGAAGGGCAAGGCTTATCGCGGCTCTGATGTTTCCTTTGGCGAATTTGGTTTACAGGCTTTGGAACCGGGTTGGGTCAGCGCTCGACAAATTGAGGCTGCACGCCGTGCTATCGTTCATGAAATGAAACGTCGTGGTAAGGTATGGATCCGAATTTTCCCGGATAAACCCTACACCAAACGGGCACAAGAAACCCGCATGGGTAAAGGAAAAGGCCCCGTAGAATACTGGGTTGCCGTTGTCAAACCCGGCCGTATTATGTTTGAGGTGGGTGGCACGGACCCGGATACTGCCAAACAGGCACTCATCCGTGCAAAATATAAATTATCTGTGAAGACAAAGATCGTCTCGCGTGATGTGGCAGGAGAAGCATAATCATGAAAGCAGCAGAAATTCGAAAATTAAAAGATGCTGAATTAGAAGAACAGCTTACGGAAGCTCGTCACGAGTTGCTGAACCTCAGGTTCCAAACGATCACTGGACAGTTAACCGACACTAGCCGTATACGTGCAGTACGTCGGGATGTTGCCCGGATGGAAACTATTATGAGAGAACGACAATTGGCTGAGACGGCTGAGGAGAGTGAAGCATGAATGATCGACGTCGATTGGTTGGTACTGTTATCAGTGACAAAATGGCGAAGACCGTTGTGGTTGAGGTAGAACGTGTTTACAGACACCCGCTGTACCACAAGGTTATCCGTTCCGCGAAAACATATAAGGCCCACGATGAGCTCGGTGCCACGCCTGGTGATAAGGTGAGAATTGTTGAAAGCAAACCGATATCACGCACTAAGTATTGGGTTGTGGAAGAAATCCTACACATTGAAGAACGGTCTCAAGATGATACCGTTGAGGAGTTAGGAGTATAACCCATGATTCAACAAGAAACTTTGATGAAAGTTGCCGATAACACAGGCGCAAAGACAATGATGGTAATTCATGTTACTGGGGGTTCTCGCCAACGTTACGGCTATGTTGGTGATATAGTTGTCGGCACGGTTAAAACCGCGACACCTCAAGCCACTGTCAAGAAGAGTGAGATTGTAAAAGCAGTTGTTGTACGGACTTCAAAAGAGTGGCGGCGTGAAGATGGCTCCAGCATTCGTTTTGACGATAATGCTGTTGTTATCCTGGACAGCGATGGTGTAAACCCTCGTGGTTCACGTATCTTTGGGCCTGTTGCTCGGGAGCTTCGTGACAAAGGCTTCACAAAGATTGTTTCACTGGCACAAGAAGTTCTTTAGCCAGGTTAAGAGGAGTAATGTGATGAAGCAAAAGATACGTAAAGGCGACCGAGTTATTGTCGTCAGTGGTAAGGATAAAGGCACTGTAGGTGAAGTTATTCGGGTGATCCCGGACGAATCACGTGTGATTGTGCAGGGTGTGAATCTTTGCATCAAGCACCAATCGCAGACGCAGTCACGCGGCAAGACCATTCCGGCTGGCAAGATTGAATTTGAGGCACCGATTGATATCTCAAATGTGATGCTTGTAGACCCGGTGGATGGCAAGCCGACTCGAATTCGGATTGAACGCGAAGGTGGCCAACCGGTTCGAATTGCAAAACGCAGTGGCACAAAGATAGACTAATGGGTTGCCATTTGGAGTTATAAATGAACAGATTAAAAGAAATATTTAAAGAAGAGATCGCACCAGCCCTTTTCGAGGAATTAAACCTTGAAAATATAATGCAGATCCCAAAAATCGAGAAGATTGTGATTAATATCGGCGTTGGTGAAGCAATTGATAATCCTAAGGCACTCGATGAAGCAGTAAGGGATTTGACGACAATTACTGGTCAGCGCCCGGTTGTTACCAAAGCCAAAAAATCAATTGCGAACTTCAAATTGCGAGAAGGACGCTTGATAGGTACCAAGGTGACATTACGTGGTGACCGGATGTGGTCGTTTTTGGATCGCCTGGTCAATGTTGCATTGCCCCGTGTTCGCGATTTTCGCGGTATTTCCGAGGATTCCTTTGATGGACATGGAAATTATACATTGGGCTTGAGGGAACAATTGATATTCCCGGAGATCAATTACGATGATGTCGATACAGTTCGAGGTATGGAAATTACAATTGTGACAACGGCTGAGAAAGATGATCAAGCTCGTGCGTTATTAACAAAAGTTGGAATGCCGTTCAAGAAAGGATAGTATGGCTAAAAAGTGTATGATATATCGCGAGAAGCGGCGAAAATATCCTAATCAGGTTGTTAACCGATGTCGACGCTGTGGGCGTCCCAGAGGTTATATTCGTAAGTTTGGCTTGTGTCGTATTTGTTTTCGGGAATTAGCCTTGCAAGGAAAAATTCCTGGTGTGACCAAATCGTCGTGGTAGATCGGCGGAGGAATTATCGATGAATGTTACAGACCCTATTGCTGATATGTTGACCCGTATACGTAACGTTGCGTTAAGCAACGGGACGCTGGTGAGCATGCCCAGTTCCAACATCAAAGCAGAAATTGCTCGAATTCTGATGGAAGAGGGATTCGTTGAAAGTTGTGATGTTGTTGATGGTGATCAACCCTATCAGAAAGTATTGCGAATTCGTTTGAAATATATTGGTGAAAGACGGCACCGTCGCCCATTAATTACCGGGCTTGAACGTGTAAGTCGACCTGGCTGCCGTGTGTATACTAAGAAAACGGATATCCCCTGGGTGCTTTCGGGCATTGGTGTGGCAATTTTGTCCACCCCCAAGGGTGTTATGACAGGCCAACGCGCTCGTAAAATGGGCGTGGGTGGCGAACTATTGTGCAAAATATGGTAGCGCCTGGCGCTATAGGAGGAACGAGACGTGTCTCGAGTTGGACGTTTACCGATTGAAGTGCCAGCAGGCGTTGAAGTGAAAATCGATGGCTCTTTTGTTAAAGTCAAGGGCCCTAAAGGCGAAATGGAATTTACCTTTACGCCTGATATGATCATCAAGCAAGAAGATGGATCGATCCTTGTTGAGCGCCCCACTGATCAACCAATGCATCGTGCCTTACATGGAACAACAAGAACGGTGATCAGTAACATGGTGGTTGGTGTCAGCAAAGGTTTTGAACGTGTGTTGGAAATAGAAGGCGTGGGTTACCGCGCTGAATTAGATGGCAATAATCTGGTTATCAATGTTGGTTATTCACATCCTGTTATTGTGGAACCTCCAGTAGGGATCAGCTTTGAAGTGGATATGAAAGTTCGCCAGATTAAAGTGCTTGGTTATGATAAACAATCTGTCGGTCAGGTTGCAGCGGATATAAGAAAGATACGCCCACCTGAACCCTACAAAGGCAAAGGTATTCGCTATAAGGGTGAATATGTGCGCCGTAAACCGGGTAAAGCCGGCAAGACTGTACTATAAAGTTTGAAGGTGAAATAATATGGCAAAGAAAACACGGAATGAGGCTCGTTTACGCCGGCATCGTCGTGTGCGTAAGAATATCTTTGGTGCACCAGATCGCCCGCGATTGAATGTCTTTCGCAGCGCATCTGAAATTTACGCACAGATAATTGACGATTTCCAGGGACATACCCTGGCTTCAGCGTCGAGCATTGATGCAGAATTGCGCCCCGAAATGGAAGGGCTGTCAAATATTGAAAAAGCGCAAAAGGTTGGTCAGGCGATTGCTGAACGCGCTAAAGAAGCTGGAATAAACCAGGTCGTATTTGACCGTGGTGGATACAAATATATTGGCCGTGTGAAAGCCATGGCTGAAGCTGCCCGTGAAGGCGGCTTGGATTTCTAGGAAAGAGGCGAATATGTCGGACTACCAAAACGAGAATCAATTTGATGAACGCGTTATTGATATTGCGCGAGTTGCCAAAGTTGTGAAGGGTGGCCGCCGGTTTTCTTTCCGGGTGGTAATGGTGATTGGAGATAATGCCGGTCGCGTTGGCTTTGGCATGGGTAAAGCAAATTCTGTTCCTGATGCTATTCGCAAGGCGAGCGATAAAGCGCGCAACGACATGCACAGGGTTAATTTGAATGGCACATCAATTCCCCATGAGGTAATGGGGAAACAGAGTGGTGCAAAAGTATTGTTACGTCCAGCCGCTGCTGGTACAGGCGTTATCGCTGGTGGTGGCGTTCGTGCTGTATTGGAAGCAGTCGGAGTCCATGATATTTTAACCAAATCATTGGGAAGCAGCAATATTTTAAATGTTGTTCGAGCAACTTTTAATGCCCTTGACCAGTTGAAATCACCCGCAGAACAAGCTGCATATCGCGGTAAATCCCTTGATGCAATCAAACCTTATTGGGAGCGTGAGACAAATGGCTAAGAAAAAACAAACAAAATTATCTGTGACGCTTGTCAAAAGCCCCATTGGGTATTCAAAAAGACAAAAAGCAACATTAAAAGCAATGGGCCTCAAGAAGATCAATCAGACCGTGGTTCAGGTAGACAATGAAGCCGTTCGCGGTATGATTGACAAAGTGTCCCATCTGGTCAATGTTGAAGAGGCATAGGTGTTATTATGCAATTACATGATTTAAAACCAAACAAAGGTGCACGTAAAGACCGGAACCGCGTTGGACGCGGCACAGCGGCAGGGCAGGGAAAAACCTGCGGCCGCGGTATGAAAGGCCAGAATTCTCGTTCAGGTGGTGGCGTCCCTCTGTATCATCAGGGTGGCAATCTTCCCTTTTTCAGGAAGCTTCCCTTCAAACGTGGTGAAGGAATGAATGTTGTTAACCGTGTGCGTTATGCAGAAGTAAACCTGGAAAAACTTGAGCAATTTGATGTAGATACCGAAATTACTCCGAATTTCTTGTTAGAGGAAGGCATGGTCAATGACCTGTCTATGCCTGTCAAGATTCTTGGTCGTGGTGATGTTTCGGTGGCTCTAAAGGTCAAAACACATGCTATTTCTAAGAGCGCTCAAGAAAAGATCGAAGGCGCTGGCGGCAGTGTGGAAATCATCCAGGGGTAGATTTTGTATTTAGGACAATAAAAGGAGACCTGAACCATGAAGCAGTCCGCTTGGCGCTACCTTTGGAAATCACATGATATTCGGCGGAAATTATTAATTTCGTTAGCTTTACTTGCTATCTATCGACTGGCATCAAATATTCCGGTACCTGGAATTGACCGGACCCTGGTCGCACAATTAACCCAGACCGGTGGTGCGGCAGGTGGCTTGATCAATTTATTGGATATGCTATCCGGTGGTGCGGTATCGAATTTCTCGGTACTGGCTATGGGTGTTTACCCTTATATTACCGCCCAGATTATTCTCCAGCTGCTGATCCCAATCATCCCTGCGTTAGAACGCAAAATGCAAGATGACCAACGTGAGGGTCGCCGCTGGATGGAAAAGTGGACAATTATTTTAACAGTGCCGATGGCATTATTGTCTGCTGTTGGGCAAATTAATATCTTTAATGCCATCTTAGGTCAATCAGTGGTTGCACAGTTTGGGTTTTCTGGCGATGTATTAATTCCCACGCTGGCAACAGTTATTTCCATGATTGCTGGCACCATGTTTGGTGTCTGGCTGGGTGAGTTAATCTCAGAGTTTGGAATCCGGCAGCAAGGTTTATCGTTGATCATTTTTGCGGGTATTGTTTCACAGATTCCTCAAAACTTATATCGTTTATTAAGTGATCCGAATTATTGGTGGCTGATCTTCATTACTGTGGCTGTGTTAATTGTGACCATATTTGCGGTGGTCTATGTTCAGCAAGGGCGTAGACATGTACCGGTTATGTTCCCTGGTCGCCGTGTTGGCAGCCGAATGTCCATGCCCGTAAAGAGCAGTTTACCCTTAATGGTCAATATGGCCGGTATGATCCCGATCATCTTTGCCCAATCCATAATGACCTTCCCGACGATTTTGGCGAGTTTCTTCAATAATTCAAACGTAAATTGGATTCGAAGCGCCGCTGAGTGGATTCAAACTGTTTTGAGCGGCGAAGGCGTCATTTACCCAATTCTGTTCTTTTTAATGGTTGTGCTTTTCACCTTTTTCTATACAGACATCCTGTTTGCACAGCAGAATTATGGTGATAACTTAAAGAAACAAGGCGCGCAGATCCCGGGTGTGGCCCGGGGCGTCCCGACTCAACGTTACCTGACAAAGGTTCAACGCAGGATCACTTTACCGGGTGCTTTATTCCTGGGCCTGGTGGCTGCAATGCCATACATTTTGGGTTTGTTCTTGCCAGAAGGTTTGAAACAAACAAATATTTTCCTTGTTTCCTCTTCCGGTTTGTTGATTGTTGTGGGCGTTGTTCGTGACACCTTCCAAATCATTGAAACAGATCTAAAAATGCACGGTTACGAAGACCGCTTGATCAGTTGAGGTAGGACGATATGGCACCGATGTATATTGTGATGTTAGGTCCCCCAGGGGCTGGAAAAGGCACCCAGGCAAAAAGATTAGCCCAGGAACTGGATCTGGTTCATGTTTCTACCGGTGATCTTTTTCGAGAGAACCTGAAGAATGAAACTGAATTGGGTAAACTGGCACAGCAATATATGGACCAGGGAGAATTGGTGCCTGATGATGTCACCATTCGAATGGTTGAAGACCGGCTTTTACGTGCTGATTGTGAAGATGGGGCTGTCCTCGACGGTTTTCCACGCACAGCTGATCAAGCAGAAGCTCTGGATACCTTACTTGAGAAATTTAATGGTGAGGTGAATCTTGTGCCTTTCATCAAAGTTCCGGATGATGTACTTGTAGAGCGATTAAGTGGACGCTGGATGAGTCCATCGGGGCGTGTTTATCACGAGAAATTTAATCCCCCGACAGTAAAGTGGATTGACGATATTGATGGATCTCAGCTCTATCAACGTGAAGATGATAAACCGGAGACCGTTCGTCACCGCATCGAAGTTTACAATGAACAAACAGCCCCCCTAATTGCGTTCTATCGCGTAAAGGAAATTTTAGCTGAAATCGATGGCACTCAATCTATTGACGAAGTCTTTGCAGATATTATGCACAAGATAAAGGTGGTTTAGGTGATTTCCTGGGAAAAATCGATTAACATCAAGACGCCCTTTGAGCTTGATATCATGCGTGAAGCAGGTCGGATTAATGCGGAAGCATTATCTGCTGCGGTTGACATGGTGAAGCCTGGCGTGACTACCGCTGAATTGAACGAAGCTTTTGAATCGGTTCAAAAAAAGTACGGTGTATACTCACCTTTTAAAAATTATCCGGGTCCCTATCCTTATCCGGCCAGCATTTGTGCCAGTGTGAATGAGGAACTGGTGCACGGCATTCCTGGAAAAAGGGTCCTCAAAGAAGGCGATATCATCAGCATGGATGCCGGAACGGTTTATCAAGGCTTTGTCGGCGATATGGCAGTTACTGTTGCTGTTGGCGAGATTGATCAACAGACAAAGAAGTTGATTGATGTTACAAAACAGGCTCTGGACATTGCAATTTCTAAGATGCTGCCGGGAAATACGGTAGGTGATATTGGTTATGCCGTAGAAACCTTTGTTGAAGATCAAGGTTATTACATCACACGCACTTATACGGGTCACGGTGTTGGTAGAAAAATGCACGAAGGCCCCCAGGTGCCTAACTACGGCAGACCTGGCAAAGGAATGCGCCTCAGGGAAGGGATGACAATTGCCCTTGAACCCATGGTTTTGACAGGCACATCAAGGACGATCGTCAAGGCTGATGAATGGACTGTTGCATCTGCTGACGGCTCAAATACAGCTCATTTTGAGCATACGGTGGCTGTGACCCCAGATGGACCTGAGATTTTGACACAATTATAGGCGTCAAAAACTAGACGAATTAATTTGTAGCAAGTATAATCAACACTTTGCGGCAAGATATAGGAGTTAGACAATGAAAGTATCAGCATCAATAAAGAAACGCTGTGCAAAATGCAAGATCGTGAAACGCAATGGACGATTGTATGTCATTTGCGAAAATCCGAAACATAAACAGCGACAAGGATAAGGAATTTATATTATGGCACGTATTGAAGGTGTTGACCTCCCGCGTGATAAGCGCGTGGAAATTGGTCTGAGATATATTTATGGTCTGGGCCCCACCCGGGCAAATGAAATTATTGAAGCGACTGGCGTTGATCCTGATACACGCATTCGGGATTTATCAGATAATGATATTTCCAAAATGCGAGAATATATCTCCAGTAATTTTTCTGTAGAAGGTGACTTACGCCGCCAGGTGCAAATGAATATCAAGCGCCTGATTGAAACTGGAACGTACCGTGGTCTGCGTCATCGACGCGGTTTACCCGTACGTGGGCAACGAACCAAGACCAATGCCAGAACCCGCAAGGGTCCAAAGAGGACGGTAGCGGGACGCGGCCGTCGTCGTGGTGTCGGCAAGAAATAGTTATTATAGAGTTTTCCCTTCTAAATAATGCTTCTGGGGTTCTCCTTCCTTTCTCCCGCGGCAAGAAGCACATTTGGATGGATAAAGAGATTGAATTAGTGAGGTACTATGGCTAAAAAACCACAACGAACGCGGCGAACAGGTGGTTCCCGCAAAATTAAGCGTCAGTTGTCATTCGCACAGGTGCATGTGATGGCTTCTTTCAACAACACGATTATTACTGTGACAGATCAGCAAGGTAATACTGTGTGTTGGGGAAGCGCTGGATCAGCTGGCTTCAAGGGTTCTCGAAAGAGCACACCCTTCGCTGCACGGTTGGCGACTGAACAAGTAATGAAAACAGCACAAGGCTTTGGTATCCAGGAAGTTGATATGATTATCAAAGGCCCTGGCCCCGGTCGTGAAGCGACTATTCGTGCTGTGCAAGGCATGGGGATTACCGTGCGTTCTATTGAGGACGTAACACCGGTACCTCATAATGGTTGCAGGCCACCCAAGAGACGCCGCGTTTAGCAATAAAATAAGAGAGGAATAAATGGCAAGATATACAGGGCCGGTGTGTAAATTATGCCGGCGTGAAGGTGAAAAATTATTTTTGAAAGGTGAACGTTGTTTCACCCCGAAGTGCGCTTTTGAAAAACGAGCGTATCCCCCTGGGGAACATGGTCGTTTTAGCGGTCGAAGAGGACGTGAATCGGATTACCATCGTCAATTACGCGCAAAACAGAAAACAAAACGAATTTACGGTGTACTTGAACGTCAATTCAGGCGCTACTTCCGTAACGCCCAAAATAAACCAGGTTTGACAGGCTTAAACCTTCTACAGGTTCTTGAATCTCGATTGGATAATGTCGTTTTCCGGTCAGGTTTTGCTGACAGCCGAAGCCAGGCTCGCCAATTGGTGAATCATGGTCACTTTATGGTGAATGGTCGTGGCAATGATGTGGCTTCAACGTTACTTCAGCCCGGAGATGCCGTTGCGGTAAAGGAATCGTCTAAACAGAACACGTATTTCAAGACACTCAGGCAATCTGAGGAAACGCGCACACCACCAGCCTGGGTTGATGCTGACTTAAACAACCTGACTGGCCGGGTTATGCGTTTACCCGAACGTGCTGAAATTGATGGTAATTTGAACGAACAACTTATTGTGGAATATTATTCGCGGTAAAGTGACTCACTGGTAGTGCAAAAGGATGCACTGGTAAGGGAATTGACGTGTCTAGAACAATTAGTATGGTAAAACCTAAAGTTGAACGACTTGCAGAAGCTCGGAATTACGGCAAGTTTGCAATCAGCCCGCTTGAACGCGGTTTTGGAACAACCATTGGCAATGCCCTGCGACGAGTTTTGCTTTCTTCCTTGGAAGGTGCAGCAATTACATCTGTTCGAATTGTAGATGTGCTGCACGAGTTCAGTGAGATTGAGGGTGTGCGGGAAGATGTCATTCAGATTGTGCTGCAATTAAAACAATTGCGGATGATCTTGTTTGATGTGGATGTTTCACATTTGCATCTGGAAGTCAGCGGTGAAGGTACGGTAACGGCAGCAGATATTATTTGCCCACCAGAGGTTGAGATTGTTAACCCTGATCTGTACTTGTTTACCGTTGATAGTAAAAAGGTCGATCTTGAAATGGACCTGACCGTAGAACGAGGTCGAGGTTATTCACCGGCGAATGAACGCGGTGATAGTTTGCCAATTGGCGAACTGCCAGTAGACGCTATTTACACATCTGTTCGTAAGGTTAATTGGACAGTTGGCTCTGCTCGCGTTGGTCAGAGTACAGATTATGATCGTCTTGTACTGGAAATTTGGACAGATGGGACCATTTCGCCAGAACAGGCAATGAGCGATTCTTCGAAAATTATAATCGATCACCTGCGGTTTATCGCTGGCATCAGTGAAGAAATGTTGTCGGTACCTATTGAACAAGTGGAGCCACAACCAACGGTTAACAGCGAAGCAGCAGAGATGCCCATTGAAAATCTCGATCTAACCGTTCGGGTTTTTAATTCACTCAAACGCACTGGCATTACAAATGTGGCTGATGTCCTTGAACTTTTAGATAAAGGTGAAGAAGCGGTCCTCGCCATTCGCAATTTTGGCGAGAAGAGCCTGGTTGAACTCAAGGAAAAGCTGGCTGAGAAAGGCTTCCTGGAAGAGGAAGAGGAAGATATAACGGAGAGTTAAAGTTATGCGACATAAAGTTAAGGGATATCGCCTCAACCGCAGCGGCGGCCATCGAACGGCCATGCGGCGAACGATGATCCGACAATTATTAGAAAACGAACGGATTAAGACCACGCTTCCTAAAGCGAAATTTATCCAGGCAGAAACTGAGAAATTGATTACAATGGCTCGAAATAGCCAGGATCTTGAAGAGGCAGCAGCAGTTTATGCTCGCCGCAAGGCAGCAGCAAAACTTGGCAACGGCTCTCGTCCGATCGTGCAGAAATTATTTGATGATATTGGTCCGCGCTATACTAACCGAAAAGGCGGTTATACCCGCATTTTAAAGTTGGGTCCCAGGCAAAGTGATGGGGCTGAGATGGCGTTGATTGAACTGGTTGAAGAGTAATCCAGACCGGATTTATCACCGGATGGGTTTAGTACATTACAAAGTTATTCTTTTATACAATGGCTCAGAATTTGCGGGCTTTCAACGGCAAAACGATGCTCGTACTGTGCAAGGCGAATTTGAAGCTGGGTTGCGGAAGATTGAATGGCAGGGCAGAAGCATATTGGCCGCTGGTCGAACGGATGCAGGCGTACACGCTATGGGACAGGTGGTTAGCTTTCATTTGGATTGGCAGCATGGCCTTGATGATCTGAGAAATGCCCTCAATTATTATTTGCCGAGGGACATGGCTGTGCAATCTGTCGAAATCGCACCTGACGATTTTCATCCCCGTTTTGATGCACAATGCCGCTGTTATCGGTATCAGGTTATTTGCCAGCCCGTGCGTGAGCCAATTCGCGAAGTCTTTGCATGGCGGGTCTGGCCAAAGCTTGACTTGAAACGCATGCAAGAAGCTGGAAAAGCACTGATAGGAACGCATGATTTTCAAGCTTTTGGCAGTCCAACCAGTGAAAATGGTGTAACCATTCGGGAAGTATTTTCACTTGATTGGCAGCAAGATGGTGATACATATGCGTTTGAAATTTGCGCAAATGCCTTCCTGTATCATATGGTTCGGCGAATTACCTTTGTGCTTGTGAAGCTTGGTCAGGGTGAAGTGTCCCCTGAAATTCTATCAGAAAGCCTTCAAACCGGGACTTTGTCTCTGCCGGGTCTGGCACCTGCACAAGGACTTTTATTGAAAGAAGTACGTTATTAGCAAGAATCTATTTAGATTTTGACTTCAGGTCTGGCGACTTTGAGTTGAAATCCTTGAATGATGGAGAGTTAGACAGTGAGAAAAACATTTGTACCTAAAGGAAAAGTAGAACAAGAATGGCTGTTAATTGACGCCGAAGGTAAGAATTTGGGTCGGTTATCAACAAGAATTGCCCAATTCTTAATTGGTAAACACAAGCCAAATTACACACCGGGTGTGGAGACGGGTGCCAATGTGGTTGTGATAAACGCTGAGAAAGTGGATGTTTATCCCACCCGATTGGACAAAAAAATATATTACCATCATACAAATTACCCCGGCGGTTTGAAGTCCATCAATTTACGGACGCAGCTGGAAAGGCACCCTGAGCGTGTGATTGAGCACGCCGTGAAGGGTATGATTCCCAAGAATAAACTTGGGCGCCGGATTTTTAAGAACCTGCATGTTTATGCTGGCCCAGAGCATCCCCACCAGGCACAGGCACCAGAGTTAATTGAGTAAGAGGAGTAACTAGGATTTATGGATAAACAATATTACGAAGGTATTGGACGTCGAAAAGAAAGCTCAGCCCGTGTTCGGCTTATGTCGGGTTCAGGCGAATTTACCGTCAACAAAAAAAATATCGAAGCTTATTTCACCCGTTTAGGGGATATTGAAGCCATCATCAAGGCGTTCGAAATCGCCAACCAATCACAGGAGACTTATGATGTAAGTGTGATGGTCAACGGCGGCGGCGTGACCGGGCAACGGGATGCTGTCAAGTTGGGTTTGTCCCGTGCTTTGGTTAAAATGGATGAGGAATTACGAGCACCATTACGACACAATGGTTACCTGACCCGGGACCCACGAGTCAAGGAGCGAAAGAAACCAGGTCTCAAGCGCGCGCGTAAGGCACCGACCTACACCAAGCGCTAGAGCGCATCTATCAATAAATAGATGCGGATATCTATGTCATTGTAAGGTGACAGGATGTCCCTTAAGTGAGGCTGAAGAAGTGATATGCCTTATCTAATGGACGATAATAATTAGAGGTATTTATAGAGACGTTTTCAAGACGTCTCTATTTGTTAATCAGGGTAGATTGGTAAAGAAAATGGCTATGGTTGAAAATCAGGCGCAGGGGATTACTTTACTGGGTTTGGGCCCGGGCGACCCGAAAAGTTTGACAGTCGAAGCTCTGGAACGCTTGAAAAGTGTTAATGTCTTGTATCTACGCACCTTTCAACATCCGATAGTGGATCACTTGCCTGGCTACCTGGAACTGATCAGTTTTGATGATCTCTATGAAAAGCATGAGCGCTTTAATGATGTTTATCAAGAAATCGTAGAAAGCATCCTGGTGCTTGGAAAGACACCGGGCGGTGTAACCTATGCTGTCCCAGGGCATCCTTTTGTGGCAGAAGCGACCTGCCCAGAGATTTATCGCCGGGCAAAGCTTGAAGGAATTCCAGTGCGGGTTATTGATGGGTTGAGTTTTTTGGAACCAACCTTTAGAGCTTTGGAGCTGGACCCATTCCCGAATTTGCTGCTTGCAGATGCACTGAGCATTTCAACAGCACAAACGCCGCAAACATCTCCCTCGGCACCCGTTCTAATCGCCCAAATCTACTCGAGACTTGTCGCTTCTGAGGTTAAGCTGACATTGATGAACGTATACCCGGATGACCATCCGGTCAGGCTGGTCCATGGTGCTGGAACGGATCAGGAAATGGTTGAGGATTTGTTGTTGTATGAAATTGACCACAGCGAACACCTTGGATTGTTGAGCGCATTATTTGTGCCTCCCCTTTCGCCTTACACTTCTTTTGAGTCTTTTCAGGAGATTATTGCAAAACTGCGGGCACCGGATGGCTGCCCCTGGGATCGAGAACAAACACATGCTAGCTTGCGTCCCTTTTTGTTGGAAGAGGCATATGAGACGCTGGATGCTTTAGATCGCCAGAATATGCGGGATCTCCAGGAAGAATTGGGCGATTTGCTTTTGCAAATCTTACTTCATGCCCAAATCGCCAATGAAGAAGGGGATTTTAATATACACGACGTTTTGGAGGGTATTGGTGCAAAGCTGGTTCGACGGCATCCGCATGTCTTTGCAGATGTGAAAGTCGGTGGTGTTTCAGGTGTGCTGCATAACTGGGAAAAAATTAAAGCGGAGGAGCGCCGGGAGAATGGGGACACCGGGAAGAAAGGTTTGTTGGATGGGGTTCCAAAGGCACTGCCAGCCTTATCCCAGGCGGGTGAGATCATTGAACGGGTTGGTCGAGTAGGTTTTGAATATCTAATCGCAAAGGGAGATCCTGCATATCTCCGTGAACTGATCAATAAGTTTGATGTCGCTGAAGATAAGGATAAATTCTTAGAAGAATTTTTACTTGGGATATCAGCCTTAGCTTATCACCATGAAATGGATGCGGAAAGCATTTTACGGACTGCCTTAACCAGCTTCAAAAGACAATTTGGCTTGATGGAAGCAGCAGCCCTTGCTAACGGTGATTCTCTGGTGAACCTTTCTGAGGGAGAAAAAGAAACATTATGGCATAAAGCCGGGGAAGAAATGAGAGAAAAGAAATGACGCCCAATCCCCCGCTTAAAGGACAGGCAACAGCCAATCAACAAATAGCCCGGGCTGCCGGGACTGTGATGGCAGCATTTATCATCAGCAACCTGGTCGGGTTGATTCGCGGCATCGTGATCACAGATGCTTTCGGCACCTCGGCTGATCTGGATTCCTTCAATGCCGCAAATCGAATTGTTGAATTGTTGTTTAACCTGGTTGCAGGCGGGGCGCTGGGATCGGCTTTTATTCCTACCTTCACAGGCTTTCTGACTCGGGAAGATCGGGCAGGCGCCTGGCGCTTGGCATCAGGAGTGGTCAACCTGGTGTTTTTAGCCCTGGTAATTATCAGTATTCTGACCTGGATTTTTGCGCCATTTATTGTGGAAGAAGGCTTATATTTGCTTGTGCCAGACTCTGACCCGGTGCAGGAGGCCTTGACCGCCACATTGCTGCGGATTATGCTGCCCTCTGTGGTTATTTTTGGCTTGAGCGGTTTGGTGATGGGTATTCTCAATGCGCACCAGGTTTTCCTGATCCCGGCGATTGCGCCGGCAATGTATTCTGTGGGCATGATCCTGGGGACATCCCTTTTGCCACAAGCCTGGGGCATTCAAAGGCTGGCTTACGGCGTTGTTGCAGGTGCTTTTTTGCATTTGCTTGTCCAGATTCCTCGTTTGTTGAAACTGCGTGAGCGTGCTTTTAATTTGTATCTTGGTTTGCGGGATAAAGCTGTAATGAAGGTTTTTCGTTTGATGGGACCGCGTTTATTGGGCGTGGCGGTTGTGCAGATGAATTTTATTGTTAATACCATCATCGCCCTGGGTCAGCCTGAGGGGAGTGTGACAGCGATTACCCTGGCATTTTCACTGATGCTTATGCCGCAGATGGCTGTGGCTCAATCGGCCGCCATCGCTTCACTGCCAACATTCTCAGCCCAGGTGGCATTGGGAAAGCATGATGAAATGCGTGCGTCATTGGCGTCAACGCTGCGGGCAGTATTGTTACTGGCGATCCCTGCATCCGTAGGCTTGATCATACTGCGGACGCCTTTGGTGGCGGCTCTCTATCAACGCGGCGCATTTACCGAGCGTTCGACGGAATTGGTTGCCTGGGCTTTGTTGTGGTATGCAGCCGGGTTGGTGGGGCATTCGCTGGTGGAGATCCTCAGCAGGGCTTTTTATGCTTTGCATGACACACGCACACCCGTTATTGTTGGCGTGGGGGCTATGGGCTTGAACATTGGTCTGAGCCTGCTTTTATCCAGAGTGTTCGAAGGTTTAGGTTGGCTGCCCCACGGCGGCCTGGCGCTGGCAAACTCCCTGGCTACAGGGCTTGAGAGCCTGGTTCTGGTTTTACTAATGCGCAAACGGCTGAAGGGTTTGCAGGGGGAATATGTTTGGAAGGGTGTGGGCATCTCATTATTAGG
>Ga0209121_10002266_pt1 | contig 19699 bp, 21 predicted proteins | sample Cruoilmetagenom3_FD_187292 | JGI IMG/M metagenome (GOLD analysis project Ga0209121, IMG submission 187292) | Oil polluted marine microbial communities from Coal Oil Point, Santa Barbara, California, USA - Sample 3 (SPAdes) (version 2) | ecosystem: Environmental > Aquatic > Marine > Oil seeps ...
GCAAACTGATTTCTAGGGCAGCTTCGTCCCGCATCTAGTCAGTTGGGACTTACGTTCTCGCTGGGACCAGAACGAATGGCCGGTTTCTCCGCCGCATAGTAGCGGACTCAATTATGCGCGTGCCGCAATTTCTATGCTGCGAGCGCGCGCAGCGAGAAACTCGAACTCACTGGTTGGGCTCGAAGCTGCCGTTCGCTGTACATCGGATAGACGTCAGGATTGTACGTGAACGACACTCTCCGCCGCCCTAACAACCAAGAGCAAGCCTCCACCCAGAACAAAACAATCAGCGTCAGCCCTCCAGCTCCAACGCCTTGCCCAGACGTGGCAGGCGGGCTTTTTTCATCAGTTTGCGCAGCGGCCAGTCCTGGCCAGACAGGCGTTCTGCCTCGCGACGGACGCGTTCGACGACCTCGTGCATCACGTCCGGGTGCGTGTCGCAAAAGGCGCGCAGGAACAGGTCGGGGCTGTCGCGCAGCAGGCATTCCTCGGCCAGCATGTGGCGTGGGAAATCCTTGTTGTTCATGGTCACGATCACATCCGCATGGCCCGCGATGGCGGCGGCCAGCACGTGGATGTCGTTGGGGTCGGGCAGATACAGCCGCGCCATGTCGCCATCACGCACCCGCACGCTGGCACGTGGCCAACGGGCGGATAGCGCGGCGATTTCACCGCGCGCGACCACCTCTTGGCCGTCGCCCAATTTTGCAGCCGCCCGCGCCCATTCTTCCAGGATACGCGGCGACCACAAGGGGTCATACAAACCCGCAGATGCGGCGCCCAACAGCACCTCGCGCATGACCGTCGGGTACAGCACGCAGGCATCCAGAAGGGCCTTGGTCATCGCGTCAACCGTCCAGCCGGAAGAACAGCGCCTTCAGGTATCCGCTTTCGGCCAATTGCGGCAGCTGTGGATGATCGGGCCCGGCGTATCCTGTGTGGATCAGTTGGGCCGAGCGCCCTGCCCGGCCAATGCCACGCGCGCTGGAATTGCGGAATTTCGTCAGGTCTGCGGCATGCGAACAGCTGCACAGCACCAGATATCCGCCTGGCGCCACCAAGGGCGCGGCCAGACGCGCGATGCGTTCATAGGCGCGCAGCCCGGCCTCGAGCGCCTTTTTCGACGGCGCAAAGGCGGGCGGATCGCAGACGACCACGTCGAATTTCGCGTCTTCGTCTTGTAGCGCCTCAAGCACGCCGAACGCGTCGCCCTTGCAGGTGGTGAACTTGTCGGCAACGCCGCCCAGCTCGGCGCCTTGTTCGGCCAAGGCCAGCGCGGGCGCAGATCCGTCCACCGCCATGGCGCTTTCGGCCCCTGCGGCCAATGCGGCCAAACCAAAGCCGCCCACGTGGCTGAACACGTCCAGCACGCGTGCACCCCTGGACAAGGTCGCGGCAAAGGCATGGTTGGGGCGTTGGTCAAAGAACAGACCGGTTTTCTGGCCGCCCAGAATGTCGGCCACATAGATCGCGCCATTCATCGGCACATTGACAGGCCCGTCCAGCGTGCCGCGCATGACAACGGTTTCTTCGCCCAGCCCTTCCAGCGCGCGGGACCGACCGCTGGCGTTTTTCACAACGGTCGTGACACCGGTGGCGGCAATGACCGCATCGGCCAGTTCCTCGACCAGAACATCGGCCCAGGCGGCGTTGGGCTGGATCACCGCGACATCGCCGAACCGGTCGATGATGATGCCGGGCAGACCGTCGGCCTCGGCGTGGACCAGTCGATAGAAGGGCGCGTCATAGATGCGCGCGCGATGCGCCAATGCGCGTGCGATGCGGGCTTGCAGCCAGGCGCCGTCAATCACCGCTTCGGGGTCGCGATCCAGCATGCGCGCCATGATGCGCGAGCCGGTGTTGACCGCGACCGTGCCCATGGGGGTGCGTTCGTTGTCTTCGAGCGTGGCAATCATGCCAGGCGTCAAAGCCTTGGTGCGCCGGTCGGTGACCAGTTCGTTGTCATAAACCCAGGGAAAGCCGTGGCGAATGGCACGGGCGTTCGCTTTGGGACGCAGGCGGATGGTGGGGCGTGTTTGTGTCATGCCTGACGCCATAGCCGCTTTGGACGCAACAGAAAAGGGCGGACCTGTTGGCCCGCCCGTTCCAGTCACCGTTCCAGTCACCGTCCCTGTAAATTTATTGCGTCTGTTGCGCCACGACGATTTCGCGCGGCGCGGTCAGTTCCTGATGGATCAGGTTCTTCAAATGCGCCGAGATGCGGACTTTTTGCGTTTGCCCCTGACGTTCGGCTTCGATTGCCACGCGACCCCCAAAGGCGGTCAGCTCGGTTTCGATCACCCGCATGGGTTCGACCACCTCGCCGGTTTGGGCATCCAGCACGGTCAGCGCAAAGTGGATATCGTGGGTGCCGCCGATAGAATACCGGGTGCGTTCGGTCAAAGCGTGGAATTTTATGACCTGCACTTGCAGCACGACGGCGCGCTCGCCCTCCATGCCGGTGACACCGTCCACCAGCGCGTCTTGCACGATCGTGGCAACCTGTTGGTGACGATCGCCCAGCGGGTCTTCGCGCCAGACGATATCGGCGCGGGGCTTATAGGTGTTGGCCTCGGACACGACCAGAACATTGGGGACCGAGACGTTCACCTCATTCACCGTATAAGATTTGCGCATCAGAACCTCTTGGGCCTGATACGGGGATTGCGCCTGAAACAGCGGCCCATCGGGGGCGTCGGTCCGGGTCACAAGGTCGCCGGGGGACGAACAAGCGGTCAAAAGGCCCAGACCGATGATGGCGGGAATTGCGCGAATGGCTTTCATGATGTCGTCCTCCGGGTCACGGGGTTTTGCCCCTTTGTCACCGAAAGGTTTTGTTAACCAAATGGGGCGGAAATGTGGAACTCCCGGGGAAAACCTGCGATTTGTGACAAATTGGAAACAATCGTTTCCGCGGGAGGATGGGGTTGTTAGCGCTAACCGCGCATGCTATCCCGCCCCCGACACCATCACGAGGACCGCCACATGCCCCTTCGGCCTGAGCTTGAACAGATTACTGACCGTATCATCGCGCGCTCAAAACCTGGGCGCACAGCCTATCTGGATCGAATTGCGCGCGCCGCCGAAGAAGGCCCCCGGCGCGCCCACCTCAGCTGTTCAAACCAGGCGCATGCCTTTGCTGGTGCCGGTGTCGATCAGGCTGCCTTGGCCACCGAACGGGCCCCGAACCTGGGCATCGTCACCGCCTATAACGACATGCTGTCGGCCCATGCGCCCTATGCGACCTATCCCGACCTGATCAAACAGGTCGCGCGCGCCGAAGGCGGCACGGCGCAGGTCGCGGGCGGTGTACCGGCCATGTGCGATGGTGTCACTCAGGGTGAAGCCGGCATGGAGCTGAGCCTGTTTTCGCGCGACGTGATCGCGCTGGCCGCAGGCGTTGCGCTGTCACACAACACCTTTGACGCGGCGCTGTATCTGGGCGTTTGCGACAAGATCGTGCCGGGGCTGGTGATGGCGGCAGCCACGTTTGGCCACATCCCGGCGCTGTTTCTGCCTGCCGGACCGATGACCAGCGGCTTGCCGAATGACGAAAAGGCCAAGATACGTCAGAAATTCGCCACGGGCGAAGTCGACCGCGACGCGCTGATGGCTGCCGAAATGGCTGCCTATCATGGGCCGGGCACCTGCACTTTTTACGGCACGGCCAACAGCAACCAGATGTTGATGGAGTTCATGGGGCTGCACCTGCCCGGCGCGGCCTTTGTCAATCCGCACACGCCGCTGCGCGAGGCTTTGACAGCCGAAGGCGCACGCCGTGCGCTGGCGATGACGGCCCTTGGCAATGACTTCACCCCTGCGGGCCATGTGCTGGACGAAAAGGCCTTTGTGAACGCACTGGTCGGGCTGATGGCGACCGGGGGCTCAACCAACCTGGTCTTGCACCTGCCCGCCATGGCGCGTGCGGCGGGCGTTCACCTGACATTGCAGGATTTCGCTGATATTTCCGCCATCGTGCCGCTTATGGCGCGGGTTTACCCGAACGGCCTGGCCGATGTGAACCACTTTCACGCCGCTGGCGGCCTTGGGTACATGATCGGCGATCTGCTGGCCGAAGGCCTGTTACATCCCGACACAAAAACCGTCGCGGGCGAAGGGCTGGCCGCCTATGCGCGTGAACCAAAACTGTCCGGCAACCGCGTCACCTGGGAACCCGGGCCGCGCGCCAGCCTGAACGACAAGATCGTGCGCCCGGTGCGCGACGCGTTCCAGCCCACCGGCGGTCTGGCCCAGCTGGATGGCAACCTGGGCCATGGTGTCATCAAAGTGTCCGCCGTCGCGCCTGACCGCCAGGTGATCGAGGCCCCGGCCCGCGTATTCCATGACCAAGACAGCGTCAAAGCCGCCTTTCGCGCCGGCGAATTCACCGGCGACGTGGTGGTCGTGGTGCGGTTTCAGGGGCCCAAAGCCAACGGCATGCCGGAATTGCACGGGCTCACGCCCTCGCTCGCCGTGTTGCAGGACCGGGGTTACAAGGTCGCGCTGGTCACTGACGGGCGCATGTCGGGCGCCTCGGGCAAAGTGCCCGCCGCGATCCATATCGCACCCGAAGCCATGGATGGCGGCCCGATTGCGCGCGTACAGGATGGCGACATTGTGCGGCTGGACGCGATCAACGGCACGCTTGAGGTGCTGAGCGATGGCTTTGACAGCCGCGCCCCGGCCACCGCAGATCTGTCGGCAAATCAACACGGCATCGGACGGGAAATGTTCGATGTCTTCCGCAAAAATGTAGGCCTGGCCAGCGATGGCGCTGCCACCGTTGTATGAGGGTGATATGACACCGCAAGATGCCTCGCTTAAAGCCGAAGAAATCTGCCGTCTGGCCCCGGTTGTGCCGGTTCTGGTGGTCCATGACGTTGCCCATGCCCGCCCGTTGGCCGAGGCGCTGGTCGCCGGTGGCCTGCCCGCGTTGGAGGTCACGCTGCGCACCCCCGTCGCGTTGGAAGTCATCGCCGAGATGGCACAAGTCCCCGGCGGCGTCGTGGGGGCGGGCACCCTGTTGACACCGGACGATGTGACGGCGGCAAAAGCAGCTGGCGCGCGGTTTGGCGTGTCCCCCGGCGCGACGGACCAACTGTTGGATGCCTGCGAAGCGGCGGACCTGCCAATCCTGCCTGGCGCCACATCGGCCAGCGAATCCATGCGCCTGTTGGACCGTGGCTATAGCGTGCAGAAGTTCTTTCCGGCCGAGGCGGCGGGCGGTGCTGCGTTCCTGAAATCGCTGGCCTCGCCCTTGCCGCAGATCCGGTTCTGCCCAACGGGTGGCATTGGGCTGGGCAATGCAAATGATTACCTGTCGCTGCCCAACGTGCTGTGCGTCGGCGGCAGTTGGGTCGCGCCATCCGACATGGTACAGTCAGGCGACTGGGCCGGGATTACCGCGCTGGCCAGGGCGGCAAGCGCCCTGCCCCGCTAGCCCAGATGAAATAACACAGGTGAATTACCAGCGCCCGGTCATGGATTTCAGCAACAGAGATCCGCGCCGGGAAAACTCCGACCCGCCCACTGTGCCGCTCAGCACGGTTTCGGGGGCGTTTGCCGCGCGCGCCAGAACCGCGCGCGTGCGCCATGCGGCCCGCAATGCCGGTTTTTCCGGACCAGCAGACACCCGACCGGGCATCTCGGCCAACCCGGCCTGCGCCAGCCCGGCCACCAGATCAGCCGAGGGCATGACATGGCCCCGCCCCGCCGCCGCCAAAGCGGGTTGCGCCAACAGCCAGTTCGCAACGCCCTGCGCCGTGCCAAGCGCCTGATAGACCTGCGTATCCTGCCCCCCAAGCGCCTGTGCAGACAGGGTCATCAGATTGCCCGCCGTCGCCCGTGCATAGTCCGTCAGGGCCTGAACCGTGTCCAGCGCACGGCCCTCGACGTCGTCAATACGCGCATCCACCAGCCCATGCAGACGCACCAGATCGGCGCCCGTATCCCGCACCATCTGCGCCAGAGGTTCGGCGACCTCGTGGGCGCGGGCGGCTTTGCCAGCCGCGATTTCGTCCAGCGTATCGGTCCAGAATTGCAACCGCATACGGGCAATCATCGGCTCAGACGACGCATATTGCGCGCGGGCCACTTCCAGGTTGAACGCGTACAGCGGAAACAGGATCTCCCGCGCGGGGACCGGTCCTGTCATGGCCGAGGCGAACCGATCCGGGTCACCCGAATGCACCAATTCTGCGCAGGCCTGAATGCTCATCGCGGCCGCACCACGGCCAGAGCATGGCCGAATTCATCACGATGGGCGCGCCACAGGGTATTTTCGGCGGCCTGTCCGTCCAGCACCGCGTTCAACGCGGCATCCGCCCCCTGGCCACAGCCCGCGTCCAGAATGCGCGCGTCGGATTTCACCCCGGCAAGCTCCATCGCCCAGTGCAGCGAGGCCGCATCGCCAGGCCCTTCGCGGGGCACATCCGAATGCAGGGTGAAGAAGGCGTCGCTCATACGACCATCCCGACCTTGGCCCCATCACGGAGCAATTTCCAGGTGATCGCATCCAGCAGCGCCTCGAAGCTCGCGTCAACGATATTGGGCGACACGCCGACGGTGGACCAGCGGTGCCCGGCCCCGTCTTCGCTGTCGATGATCACGCGGGTCTGGGCCTCGGTCCCGCCCTGGGTGATGCGCACCTTGAAATCGACCAGCCGCATGTCGTCGATCATGCCCTGATAGGGGCCCAGATCCTTGGACAGCGCCTTGGAGAGCGCATTGACCGGCCCGCGATCAGACCCGGTGTCATCCATGCTTTCGCTGACCGACAGTTTTTTTTCGCCGTCCACCTTCACGACCACAACGGCCTCGGACAGGGACACCATCTTGTTGTACTTGTTCTTGCGCCGCTCAACGGTGACCTTGTACCGCTTCACCTCGAAAAACGACGGCAATTGCCCCAGAACATCGCGTGCAACCAGTTCGAACGACGCCTGCGCGCTGTCATAGGCATAGCCGCGATCTTCGCGCGCCTTGACCTCGTCCAGAATGCGCCCCAGTGACGGGTCGCCCTTGGCCACATCAATGCCCGCATCCGTCAGGCGCGCGCGCAGGTTCGACTGCCCCGCCTGGTTCGACATGGGCACAATGCGCGTGTTACCGACCGTGTCCGGTATGATGTGCTCATAGGTCGTCGGGTCTTTCAGGATCGCGCTGGCGTGCAGCCCGGCCTTGTGGGCGAACGCACTGGCCCCAACGAAAGGCGCGGATTTGTCCGGCACCCGGTTCAGGATGTCATCCAGCTGGCGCGAGACCTTGGTCAGACCCTTCAGCGCCTGTTGCGGCACGCCTATATCATAGGCGCTGGCATAGGGTTCTTTCAGCAAAAGCGTCGGGATCAGCGTGACCAGATTGGCGTTGCCACAGCGTTCGCCCAGCCCGTTCAGCGTGCCCTGCACCTGACGCGCGCCCGCATCAATCGCGGACAGGCTGCACGCCACCGCATTGCCGGTGTCGTCATGGGTGTGGATACCCAGATGGTCACCGGGAATGCCCGCTTCGATCACGGCGCGGGTGATGTCGTGGACCTCACGGGGCAGCGTGCCGCCATTGGTGTCACACAGCACAACCCAACGCGCGCCGGCCTCATAGGCGGCCTTTACGGCCTGCAACGCATAAGGCGCGTTGGCCTTGTAGCCATCAAAGAAGTGTTCGGCGTCAAACAGCGCCTCGCGGCCCTGGGCGACCAAATGGGCGACGCTGGCGCGGATGTTTTCGATGTTTTCATCCAGCGTGATGTTCAGCGCGGTGGTGACGTGGAAATCATGCGTCTTGCCGACCAGACAGACGGCGGGCGTGTTCGCGTTCATCACTTGCGCCAACACGTCGTCATTCGCCGCACTGCGCCCCGCGCGTTTGGTCATGCCAAAGGCCGTAAAGGTGGCTTTGGTCTTTGGGGCCTCGGCGAAGAATTCGCTGTCGGTCGGGTTCGCACCCGGCCAGCCACCTTCGATGTAATCCACGCCAAGCGCGTCCAGCGCAGCGGCGATCTGGTGCTTTTCGGGGGTGGAAAACTGCACGCCTTGCGTCTGCTGACCATCCCGCAGAGTGGTGTCATAGAGGTAGAGTTTCTCGGTCATGACAAATCTCCTGCCCGGACGATAGGCCGGGCATCCCCCGACCGCCCCCACGGGCGGGGGATCCTCCCCCCCCCGCGGCCGGGTGCTGCCCTTAGATCTTTTTCGGAAACGGTCATTTCAACGCCTCCAGCTTGGTCATATCCACGTTCGCACCGGGCACCAATTCGACACCCTCTTTGGACATCTTCACCTGTACGCCAGCCTCGGTCAGCGCGGCTTTCACACGATCAACTTCGCTGAAATCCTTGCTCTCCATGGCTGCAACACGCACGACATGAAGCCGGTCCGCCAAAGCGCTCAAGTCCAAAGCAGGTTCTTCCGCCCAGGCCCCCAGTTCATCGGTCAGCAAACCCAAGAGTTGCGCCGAGGCCAACACCCCCGCCGCGTCCCCCGACGCCGCCAGCTTGTGCAGCTCGGTCACCGCGCCCGCCGTGTTCAGGTCATCCGCAACAGCGGCCACAACCGCAGCCGATGGGCTGGGCGCGGGCTCAACGCCCGCAACCAGACCACGCCACTTGCGCAGCGTCCCTTCTGCCTCGGCCCGCTTCTTGTCAGTCCAGTCCATCGGTTTGCGATAATGCGTGCTCAGAAACACGAACCGCATCACCTCGCCCGGCACCCCCTGTTCCAACAGGTCATGCACCGTGAAAAAATTGCCCAAGCTCTTGGACATTTTCTTGCCCTCGACCTGCAACATCTCGTTGTGCAGCCAGTACCGCGCAAATTCGCTGTGCGGATGGGCGCAACGGGACTGGGCGATTTCGTTTTCATGGTGCGGGAATTGCAGATCGTTACCGCCGCCGTGGATGTCGAACGTGTCGCCCAGCAGATCGTGGCTCATCGCTGAACATTCGATATGCCAGCCGGGACGGCCCCGGCCCCAGGGCGACGACCAGCCGGGCAGCTCGTCGGTGGACGGTTTCCACAGCACGAAATCCATCGGGTTGCGTTTATAGGGCGCGACTTCGACCCGCGCGCCTGCCACCATGTCATCAATCGACCGGCCTGACAGCTTACCATAATCGGCATAGCTTTCGACAGCGAACAACACGTGCCCCTCGGCCTCATAGGCGTGACCCTTGGTGATCAGATCCTCAATCATCGCAATCATCGGCCCGATGAACTGCGTTGCACGTGGCGCGTGGTCGGGCTCCATTGCCCCCAGCGCGCCCATGTCGTGCAGATACCAAGCGATGGTTTCCTCGGTGCGTTCATGCACCAGCTGCTCCAGCGTGCCCTCGGCCCCGGCGTCTTTGCGCTTTAACGCGGTGGCGTTGATCTTGTCATCCACGTCGGTGAAATTGCGCACATAGGTCACGTGATCGGCCCCATAAACATGGCGCAGCAGGCGATACAGCACATCAAACACCACCACCGGGCGCGCGTTGCCCAGATGGGCGCGATCATACACCGTCGGGCCACAGACATACATGCGCACGTTGTCCGGGTCGATCGGGGTAAAGACCTGCTTTGCCCGCGCCTTGGTGTTATACAGCTTGATCTCGGTCTTGCTCGTATCGGTCATAGTGTCCTCGCACACGTCCTCGCGGCGGGCTTATCAACTTCGACACTTGTATGGAATAGAAGAACGGCCCGCCTGACGATGTCAGATGGTAATGCAGCAGATAATGATGCTCTGGTTCGTTCTCATGGGCCTGTCATAGCACCCATTGCGCGCGCCGCCAAGGGGGCTAGGCTGCGCCCATGACACGTGATGACGTAAATGCGCTGTGTGCGGCTTATCCTGGGGCTGAATGGTCTGAACCGTTCGGGCCGGGCCATGACGTTTGGAAAGTCGGCGGCAAGATCTTTGCGACCCTTGGGGCAGATGCCCCCGGCGTATCAGTGAAAACGCCCGACATCGAAACGGCCACAATGCTGATTGAAACGGGCGTGAGGCAAAAGGCACCCTATTATCACCGCTCCTGGGTGATGATCCCGTGGCAGGACGCAAGCGAGATCACCTATCGGTTGGATCAAAGCTATGACATCATCCGCGCCAGTCTGACGAAAAAGGCCCAAGCCGCCCTGCCCCCACGCAAGTGATCCGCAGGGGCACGCGTTTTTCGTGGGGGCCGCGCCTTAGGCCTGTGCGGCGTTGGTTTTCGCGGCCAACATACCCTTCATCCACATCTGCATGATTTTCCAGGCAATGGGCGGGATCATCAGCGTGGCGCCGACCAGGGCCAGACCGCCCAGAATGCGGAACACATCGCCATAGCCCGCCAGCGCCAGCATTTGCATCAACGTCGAAAACGCCGCCAGCGGGAAGGTGAACGCGCCCCACAGCGGGCTGAACCCGGCCGTGGTCAGCCAGCGTGCCTTGATCAGCAGACCGGCCAGGATGGCAATTGCCAACACGCCGAACGCCAGACCCAACTGCGGCATGCCCATCAACACAGCCACGGTGCCCAGAACGGACGCGGGCGCCAGATGGATCGCCATCAGCGGACGCAAGGGCGGCGGCACATCGCGTTTGATCAACTGGCGGATCGAAATGCCCCAGACCACCACGGCCAGCGCGAAGGTCGCCCAGAACACGCCCACGTTATAGATGCCCCATCCCAGCGGCAGTGCGGCCAGCGGGCTCAGAATGAAGCCGACGAAACTGAGGTGCCAGACGGGGGTGACCACGCGGGCCTCTTCTGGTCCGGTGACAAGGTCACGCACCAGCGTCAGCGCCAACAGCACATGGCCGCCAAGCGCGAGCGCCAGAACCACCTGTGCCAAGGCGGTGGAATAGACCACCAAGGATGACGCCAGCAACATGCCCGACAGCATCATTGCCGCCAGACCGGCACGGCCCGGCAGAATGCGCAGATCTTCGTGGAACACGCCAGGGCGTTGCACCACTTTGGCCAGATAGGCGACGACGGCGAACAGGTACAACAGGGTCACGCCGCCCAGCAGCATATCGGCGATCCCCGACGGCATGCCATAGGTTTCGCTGGCGCGGCGCCAAGCCAGGCCCAGCCCGAACAGGCCGAAAATGGGCGGGAACATCGCCGGTGGCGTGCGCTGAAACAGCCGGGTTTTCGGCGGGATCGGCGGCGGGGGCGGGAAATGCGGGGTTTTGCTCATGTCTGTTCTCCTGGCGCGGTATCCCCGCGATGTAACGCGTTGCCTGCCTATGTGAAAAGACCCAAACGGCTCCCTTGTCCTTTTGCCGCATCCCGCGCAGGCTGGCCGGACCAAAACACGAGGGACACGCGTGAGCAAAGGCGGATATGAAACCGGGCGGCAGAATCTGCCCTTCGTGGGCATCGCGACCTTTGGCAAAAAGCCCTATGTCGCGGATTGGGATGCGATTGACGCCGATGTTGCCATTCTGGGGGCGCCATTTGATTTCGGCACGCAGTTCCGCCCCGGTGCACGATTTGGGCCGCGAGCGATCCGCGAGGCCTCGACCCTGTTTTCCTTTGGCCATGCGGGGGCCTATGACCACGGGGATGACGCGACCTATCTGGGCGAAGACGTGCGCATCGTCGACATTGATGACGCTGACATCATCCATACCAACACCGACCAAAGCCACGCCAATATCGAAACAGGCGTGCGCGCGATTCTGGCGGCGGGGGCTTTGCCCGTCATGCTGGGGCGATCATTCGGTGACGATCCCCTGTATCAACGCCTTTGACGATCAGAGCGACATTCACGTGTTGCAGATCGACGCACATCTGGATTTTGTCGATGTGCGCCATGGGGTGCGCAACGGTCATGGCAACTGTATGCGCCGCGCCGCCGAAAAGCCCTATGTCACCGGGCAGTTCCTGTTCGGCATTCGCAACGTGTCGTCCACCGCCAAGGACGGGTACGAGGCGGCGCGCGAGATGGGCTCTGACATCCTGTCGGTGCGCCAGATGCGCAAGCTGGGCAATGATGCGGTGCTGGCGCGGGTGCCCAAGGGCGCGCGGCTGTATATCACCATTGATATCGACGGGTTCGATCCCTCGATTGCGCCAGGTACGGGCACGCCCAGCCATGGCGGGTTCCAGTATTACGAGGTGTTGGATCTGATGCAAGGCCTGGCGCAAGGCCACAAGGTCGTCGGCATCGATCTGGTCGAAGTGGCGCCGGATCACGACCCGATGGGCACCACCGCAACGCTGGCGGCCCAGCTGTTGTTGAACCTGTTGGCGTTCATCTTTCACGCGCGGCGCAGCTAGCCCCCCCAGTTCCGCCCAGTTCCGCCCTGACGTCATGCCCCTTCGGGGCCCTCCTTACCGGTCGGGGTGGTGCGCCGCTGTGCGGCGCATCGCTGACGCTCTGGTTTTCTTGCCTTCGGCGAGGATATTTAAGGCAAGAGGAAAAGCAGATCGCTGCACCCGCGCGGCCAGACCGTCAATCGCGGATTGCCGCCCGAGCTGCTGCCACATTGGCCTGCATGGCAACGCGCAGCAGCGACGCATCCGCGCCGGTGCCCAGGAAATTGATGCCAAGTTTCCGGTAGTAGCCAAAGTCAGCCGCATCATAGTGGATGATGCCCGCAGCCTTGCCCGCCGCCTTGATCCGGGACACGGCGTGGGCGATGGCCTCGCGCACTTCAGGGGCACCGGAATTTCCTGGGTATCCCATGTCCGCCGACAGGTCCGCCGGGCCGATAAACACGCAATCGACACCATCGGTATTGGCGATATCATCAATGTTTTCAAGCGCCAGTCGCGTTTCGGCCTGAAGCAACAGACAGACCTGATCCGCAGCCGTCGCGACATAATCAGCATCAGCATCAGCGCCAAAGCCTGAGGCCCGCGCAACAGCCGCGCCCAGACCGCGCACGCCTTCGGGGGCATAGCGCGTGGCCCGCACCATGCGTGCCGCCTGTTCGCCAGTGTCAATCATCGGGATCAACAGCGACTGCGCCCCCAGATCCATGACCTGTTTGATCACCCATTCTTCGCCAATCGGCACGCGCACAACAGGGGCCACGTCGAACTGACCAAGCGCGCGCAGCTGGCCCAGAATGGCCGTCGGGTTTACGGCCCATGTTCGCCATCAATCAGGCACCAGTCACAGCCCGACCTGCACCTGATCCGCCGCCAGGGCCTGTTTCAACTTGTTTATCGGAGCTGCCATGTCGCCATACCTTGCTAACGCGTAAATTACTTACACGCATACATCAGCCTCACACGCCAATCAAAGCTAAAGCATGCCGCAGGCATTCCGTTTGGCGACATGCGCGGTGTTCCGAAAACCGGTGCCCACTTTTTGGCGCGCATTCCGTTTGGCAACATGCGCGGTGTTCCAAAAACCGGTGCCCACTTTTTGGCGCGCATTCCGTTTGGCGACACTTACAGATAGTCCGACCGCTGCAAACCGTATTTGGCCATCTTCTCGTTCAAGGTCCGGCGCGGCAGGCACAACTCCTCCATCACCGCGACGATGGATCCCTTGTGACGGCGCATCGTGTTGTCGATCAACATACGTTCGAACGCTTCGACATATTCCTTCAGCGGCTTGCCCTCGGTCGTCATGACCGGCTGCACCTCGTCGTGATCATTCATCAACAGGCTGGAAATCGTGCCTGAACCGCGACGGTTCTGCAAAACCGCCCGTTCCGCGATATTGATCAGCTGGCGGATGTTACCCGGCCAGGGCGCTTGCAACAGTTGCGCGGCCTCTTGCGCAGTCACGCCGGGGGCGGGACAGCCATATTCTTCGGCGAACTGGTCGGCGAAACGCGTAAACAGCATCAGGATGTCTTCGCCGCGCTGGCGCAGCGGTGGCAGGGTGATTTTCATCGCCGCCAGACGGTAATACAGGTCCGGGCGCATGCTGTCCTCAGAGGTCTTGCCCTGTTCCTGAAGGTTTGAAATTGCCACCACACGGGTTTCCGCTGGCGTGCCCTGATCGTTGATCCAGGCCAACAGTTTTGCCTGCAACTTGTCGGGCAGCGCTTCGATGTCTTCCAAGACCAGCGTGCCGCCACGGGCCTCTTCGACCAGAGGTTGGGTGCCCCCCTCCTCCATCGGGCCAAACAGGCGGCGACCGAGATCGTCCTCCTCCTGCCCTGCGCAGGCGACGACGACGAATTTGCGCCCGGCCTTGGCCCCAACCGCGTGCAGCGCATGGGCGACCAGCGTTTTGCCGGTGCCGGTTTCGCCATCAATCAGAACGTGCCCATCGGCCTGGCCCAGATCCAGAAGATCCTCGCGCAAGCGTTCCATGACAGGGCTGGCGCCGATCAGCTTTTTCATCATGGTCGAGCCATCGCCCAATTCACGACGCAGCGCGCGTGCGTCCAGCGTCATGCGCCGCGCTTGGGTCGCCTTCTTGGCCAGCTCGGTCATCTTGTCCGGATTGAAGGGTTTCTCCAGGAAATCATAGGCCCCGACCCGCATCGCCTCGACCGCCATGGGCACATCGCCATGGCCGGTGATCATGATGACGGGCAACGCGCTGTCCAGGCTCATCAGTTTCTTCAAAAACTGCATGCCGTCCATGCCGGGCATGCGAATGTCGCTGATCACAACGCCTGGGTAATCCGCGCCCAGCCCCTTCAACGCGTCTTCGGCGGACGGGAATGTTTCGGTGTCAAACCCCGACAGCGCCAGCCATTGCGAAATGCTTTGCCGCATGTCCTGTTCGTCATCGACGATCGCGATTTTCATTGCCTGTGCCATGGTCGTACCCTTCCGAACCGCTTATTGCGCGGCCTCTGTTGTCTCTTCTTCACTTCCCAAGATAGGAAGTTCCACCTCGAATACAGCCCCCCCGTCCTGCCCATTGCGGGCAGTCAGACGGCCGCCGAAATCGTTCACGATGCCCGAGGAGATCGCAAGCCCCAACCCGACCCCGTCACCGGGGGCCTTGGTGGTGTAAAAGGGTTCGAACAGACTGTCCAAATCATCCACCCCGCCGCCGTTGTCGCGCACAGTAATGACCGCGTGCGCGCCGCCTGTCAGCAGGATATCGACCTGCGGATCATCAACCGATTTGGTCGCATCAATGGCGTTGCGCATGAGGTTGATCAGAACCTGTTCCAGACGCAGCCGATCGCCCATCACCATCACCGCCTGTTGCGGGATATTGCGGGTGATGCGCACATGGCGGCGCTTCAACTGTGGCTCCATCATCGAAAGCGCCGATGAGACGCAAAGCCTAATGTCCAATGGCTCAAACGCATCGCCACCCTTGCGGGCATAGCTTTTCAACTGGCGTGTAATCGCGCCCATGCGTTCGATCAGATCGTCAATGCGTTGGAACGATGACAGCGCCTCATCGGGCCGTTTGCGTTGCAGCAGCAATTTCGCCCCGGCCAGGTATGTTTTCATCGCCGCCAGGGGTTGGTTCAGTTCATGCGACACGGCCGCTGACATCTCACCCAAAGCCGCCAGTTTTGAGCTCTGCGCCAAGGTCAGTTCGGCCACTTGCAGGTTCTTCTCCGCCTTCTGACGCTCGGCGACTTCCCGCTGCAAGGCGGCATTCAACTGGCGAAGCTCCGCCGATTCCAACTGGAACAGCACCGAACGCGACGTGGCGCGGCGGCTGATCACATAAAACGTCAGCGCCAAAAGGATGGCAAAGCCCATGATTTCCAGCGCCAGCACCCCGTTCACCCGTTCGCGAACAGACGCATAGGTGGTGAAAGACGCCATGCGCCACCCCTGGAAGGGAATGCGCGCCTCCTGACGCATCACGGCGCGCGACAGAAAGGCGTCGGATGGCAGCGCGGCCCAGTCGGCCGTGGCCTGAATGGCGCGTTGGATGGCGGACGGCGCCGACAGGGCAGCCAGGGCTTCGTCCTCGCTTAACCCGCGCCACTTGGGTTCGGTGGACAGAATCGCCTGACCTTCGGAATCCATCACCAGAACCGCATCGGAAATTCCGGACCAGCCGCTTTCGAACTTGCGCAGGTCGACCTCGACCACGATGACGCCAATCAGGGTGCCCGCTGCTTCAATCTTGCGCGAATAGGTGAATTCAAACGCCCCTGCTTCGGTCTGGAATGTGGTGAACACGGTGTCCGAGCTGCGCAGCGCGCTGACGAAATACGGCTCGGGTCGATGGGCCGAGCCCAGCCGTTCGCGATCCGTCGCCGCCACCGCCCGCCCGCTTTCGTCCAGCAGTAACAGGGAGGCCGCGCCGATTTCATCGCGATACGAGATCAACCGCTGCGAGCTTTGCGCATAATCATCCGAATTCAATGCGTTGATCAGCGCCGGATCGCGTGACAGCAACAGCGGCACGACCGAATTTCGCTGTAATTCAGAAATCAAATTGCCGGAATACAGTGCCAGACGCAGTTCGGCGCGCGACCGTGTGGTTTCGGTATATCGCACCGTCAACCAATTGTTCGAAACCCAGACCACCGTCACAGCCACCGTCACCAACGCAAGCAGCGTCAGGCGCTGGCGCCAGGACAGGCCGGCATTCAGCGCGGCAGCGTCAGGTGTGATGTCGGTGTCGGACATGGTCCAAGGTTACGCCCCTAAGGGGGCGTCCACAAGTCAGGCCGCGACCAAGCTGTCCATGACAGAGCGGAACATTGCCTGCCCGTCCGTGCCACCGTGGCTTTCATCCACCGCGCGTTCCGGGTGCGGCATCATGCCCAGCACGCGGCGGTTCTTGGAAATCACGCCTGCAATATCGCCGGTCGAACCGTTCGGGTTGTCAAGATAGGTGAACGCCACCCGGCCTTCGTCGCGCAGCTGTTTCAGCTTTTCGGGGGTGACGTTGTAATTGCCGTCATGGTGCGCCACGGGCACGGTAATTTCCTGGCCAAGCGTATAGCCCGCGGTGAACGGGCTTTCGGTGCTTTCCACTTTTAAACCAACGGGTTTGCAGATGAACTTAAGGTTGGAATTACGCATCAAGGCACCGGGCAGAATGCCGGTTTCAGTCAGCACCTGAAAGCCGTTGCAGATCCCCAAAGCATAACCGCCGCGTTCCGTATGACGGATCAGCGATTTGGTGATCGGGCTTTGCGCCGCAATCGCGCCGCAGCGCAGATAGTCGCCAAAGCTGAACCCACCGGGAACGCCAACGATATCCAGCCCCTCAGGCAGGTGCGTGTCCTTGTGCCAGACCATGGTGACATCGGCGCCCGCGCGTTCGAACGCCACGGCAAGATCACGGTCACAGTTGGATCCGGGGAATACGATGACGGCGGCTTTCATGGGCTCGGGTCCTCTCAGCAGGTGAAATCGGTGATGGCGGCGACACCGGGCGGCGTCGGGCCATCAAAGGCAGCAAGTTCGTCTGACGCCTGACTTAACGAAATCCGGCGCGCAATCAAGGGGGTCAGGTCGACATGACCGCCTTGGATCAGGTTTAGCAGGCTGGGAGAGCGGTGGCAGGGCATGCCGCGCGTGCCGTAAATGGCCAGTTGGCCAGCATAAACCACGTCCCAGGGCAGCGTCATGGTGGCGTGATCGCCCGCTGGCATGCCGATCTGAACCATGCGCCCCAGCTTGCGCAGGGACCGCATCGCGCCCACGGTTGTGGCCTCCCCCCCCAGGGCCTCGACCGCCACATGGGCTCCGCCGCCGGTCGCTGTTTTCAACCGATCCAGCGCGCCGGGATCGCGTGCGTTGATCGCAACGTCCGCCCCCAAGGCCCTGGCAAAGCTCAGCTTTTAGTCGCCGGCAAGCTGTCCGAACAGCGGCCCGCATGGCGTTTACAGCACCTGGATCTCGTAGTTTTCGATCACAGTGTTGGCCAGCAGCTTTTCGCACATGTCCTTGATCACCGCCTCGGATGTGCCCTCGGCCACCTCCAGCTCGATCACCTTGCCCTGGCGGACGGTTTCAACTCCGGCAAAGCCCAGGTTCCCCAGCGCGTGGCGCACGGCCTCGCCCTGCGGGTCCAGAACTCCGGTTTTCAGCATGACATCGACGCGGACTTTCATATCGCAGGTATCCTTAGTTGATCAGGGTCGGTTTCGGGGCGTGGGTGACGTTGGTGGGCAGAACCCCCAGGCGGCGCGCCACTTCGGTATAAGCATCGGCCAGGTCGCCAAGGTCGCGGCGGAACACGTCCTTGTCCAGTTTCTGACCGGTTTCGATGTCCCACAGGCGGCAGCTGTCGGGGCTGATTTCGTCGGCCACGATCAGGCGCTGAAAGTCACCTTCGTAGACACGGCCAATTTCGATTTTGAAATCAATCAGCTTGATGCCAACGGCATACATGACGCCGGACAGGTAATCATTCACCCGCAGCGCCAGCGCGACGATATCGTCCATGTCCTGCTGCGAGGCCCAGCCAAAGGCGATGATGTATTCTTCGGGCACCAGCGGATCCCCCAGCGAGTCATCTTTATAGGAGAACTCGACGATCGGGCGCGGCATTGGCGTGCCCTCTTCGATGCCCAGACGTTTGGAGATCGACCCAGCGGCGAAATTGCGCACAATCACTTCCAGCGGCACGATTTCGCAGCTGCGGATCAACTGTTCGCGCATATTCAGGCGTTTCAGGAAATGAGTCGGCACGCCGATCTGGCCAAGCCCGGTCATGAAATATTCGCTCAGACGGTTGTTCAACACGCCCTTGCCTTCGATGATATCGCGTTTTTCGGCATTGAACGCGGTGGCATCATCCTTGAAATATTGCACCAAAGTGCCCGGCTCGGGCCCTTCGAACAGATCTTTTGCTTTGCCTTCGTAGATCTTTTTGCGCCGTGCCATGGGGTCTTTTCCTCTTCACGGGGGTCAAAGTGACTCCCATCGTTGCCCCGCCCTATAAGCGAAAGGCCCCGCATGGGCAAGAATGTCGCTTTGACGCGCATTTGTCAGCGCTAGCGGGGTTGCCCTGCGCCCCAAGGGAAGGCATATCGGGGGAAACGGATGTTCCAGACACGACCAAGGGAAAACCCATGACCACCTTTGACGATCGCGAAAGCGCCTTTGAATCCAAGTTCGCCCATGACGAAGAAATGCAGTTCAAAGCCGAAGCACGGGCCAACAAGCTGCTGGCACAATGGGCCGGCGAGATGTTGGGCAAAGCTGACGCCGAGATGGAAGGCTATATTCGTGAAGTCATTCACTCGGATTTCGAAGAGGCGGGACACGAGGACGTCGTGCGCAAGGTTGCTGCCGATCTGGGCGACAAGTCCGACGCAGACACGATCCGCGCCAAACGCGCCGAATGCCTGGCGATTGCCAAGGAACAGATGGTCTCTGAAGACTGAGCCTTCGCAACCACGATCCTGAACACGAACTGGGCACCTTCGGGTGCCTTTTTCATGGGCGGTCTCTGGTTCATGGGCGATCTCTGGCGTGCATCAAGCGGTGCCTGCCCCCCTGCCACCCCTGCCCGCAATGTTGGCGCAAACAGGTGGCGTTTGTGGCAAAACCCCTTATCACCCCCTGAACAGCCAAGCCGTGTGAAAGGTCGGACCAGGTCCCGGCACCGCCTTTCTTTCGGTCGAATTTGAATCGTTAACCCGCCCTTGGGACCCCGGGGGCAACAGTATCACCGGGGTAATAAAAGGGGTGTGGCATGGGCCGTTCCAACGAAAAAGCACTGTCGCAGGCATCTGGTGTGGACCTGCGCAAACTGGCGGCCCGGCAAATGCTGCCGATGGGCATCGCCGTGGTGTTGGTCTGGCTGATGTGGGACCGAATTCAAGGGCTGGACATGGCCTCGATCGGGGCGGGGTTTCGCACCGTGGGGCC
>Ga0209121_10002267_pt1 | contig 19675 bp, 17 predicted proteins | sample Cruoilmetagenom3_FD_187292 | JGI IMG/M metagenome (GOLD analysis project Ga0209121, IMG submission 187292) | Oil polluted marine microbial communities from Coal Oil Point, Santa Barbara, California, USA - Sample 3 (SPAdes) (version 2) | ecosystem: Environmental > Aquatic > Marine > Oil seeps ...
GCCGACCTCGCCGGCACCGGGCTGTTTCGCGAGATCCCGGGCTCGGCCCATATCTCGAGTCTGACCAATTTCGATGCGCCGGTGGCCTATGCCGACTGGAAGGCGATCAATGCCCAGGCGCTGGTGACCGGGTCGGTTTCGGTTGACGGCACCCAACTCACGGTCAAGTTCCGGCTGTTCGACGTGTTCTCGGACCAGCCGCTCGGCGACGGGTTGCAGTTCATCGGCACCACCGCCGGCTGGCGGCGGATGGCGCACAAGGTGGCCGACGTGATCTATAGCCGGATCACCGGGGAGGGCGGCTATTTCGACAGCCGGGTGGTGTTCGTGAGCGAGCAGGGACCGAAGAACGCCCGCCTGAAGCAGCTTTCGATCATGGATTATGACGGTGCCAACGTGCAGAACCTCACCGACGGGTCATCGCTGGTGATCGCTCCCCGGTTCTCGCCGACCGGCGACCGGGTGCTTTACACCTCCTATGAGACCGGATCGCCGCAGATCTACCTGCTCGAGCTGGCGACGATGGGGACCACGGCGCTGAGGGCTGCCGGGGCCAACATGTCGAGCTTCGCGGCCCGGTTTTCGCCCGACGGCGGCTCGGTAGTGTTCTCGCTCGAACAGGGCGGTAACTCGGACCTCTACGTGATGGCGCTGCCGGGCGGCACCCTGCGCCGGCTGACCGACGCGCCCTCGATCGAGACCGCGCCCTCGTTCAGCCCCGACGGGTCGCGCATCGTGTTCGAGAGCGACCGCTCGGGCAGCCCGCAGATCTACGTGATGTCGGCGGCGGGCGGAGAGCCGACGCGGATCAGCTTCGGCGAGGGCCGCTACGGCACCCCGGTCTGGAGCCCGCGCGGCGACTACATCGCCTTCACCAAGCAGAACGCCGGCCGCTTCCACATCGGGGTGATGCGCACCGATGGCTCCGAAGAGCGGCTGCTCACCGCGAGCTTCCTCGACGAGGGGCCGAGTTGGTCGCCCAATGGAAGGGTGATCATGTTCACCCGCGAGACCCAGGGCGAGACCGGTTCGGCGTCGCTGTTCTCGGTCGACATCTCTGGACGCAACCTGCGCCGGGTGGGCACGCCGGGCGCCGCCTCGGACCCGGCCTGGGGGCCGCTTCTGAATTGAGGGGGCTCGACTGAGGCGAGTCAACGGAGGCGATTCACAAGCGCGCGCGGCTCTGCTAATGTCGCGGTCAAGAAACCAGAACTGAAAAACAGAACTGAGCAGACAAAAACAAAAAGGCACAGGATGGTCCCCATGAAACACCTCGTTACCGCTACGCTGCTGGTCGGCGCGCTCGCGCTCACCGCCTGCGACAAGAACAGCCGGTTCGGCAAGGACGGCGCGCTCGGCGCGGCCGGGGCCAACGGCGCGCTGGGCTCGGTCTCGGACCCGACCAGCCCGGCCTATTTCAACCAGGTCGTCGGCGACCGGGTGTTGTTCGAGGTCGACCAGTCGGTGCTCACCTCCGCCGCCCAGAGTGTGATCGCCCAGCAGGCCACCTGGCTCACGGACAATCCCGAGTTTTCCGCCGTCATCGAAGGCCATGCCGACGAACAGGGCACGCGGGAATACAACCTCGCCCTCGGCGCGCGGCGTGCCAGCGCGGTGCAGTCCTACCTGATCGAGCGTGGCGTATCGCCGGCGCGGCTGAAGACCGTCTCCTACGGCAAGGAACGCCCGCTCGAGATCTGCTCGGTCGAGGCCTGCTACAGTCAGAACCGGCGCGCGGTGACCGTGCTGAGCGTTGGCGGTGTCACCAGCTGATCTGATCCAGGGGGGTGATATGGGTTTGAGAACACGTGTTTTTTCCATCGTTCTGACGGCGGGGCTCGCTTTCGCGCCGCTTGGTGTGATGGCGCAGGACGGGGCGCAGGACTGGGCGCAGGACGGGGCGCAGGACCGGGCGCAGACGCTCGCCGACATCCGCCAGGAGCTCACCGTGCTTTTTGTCGAGCTGCAACGGCTCGGCACCGAGCTCAACACCACTGGCGGCGTGTCGGTGCCGCTCGGTGCCGGGTCCAGCCTCGACCGGGTGAACGCGCTCGAGGCCGAGATCGTGCGGCTCACCGGCAAGATCGAACAGCTCGAGTTCCGGATCCTCTCGCTGGTGCGCGACGGGACCAACCGGATCGGCGATCTCGAGTTCCGGCTCTGCGAGCTGGAGGCCGATTGCGACGTCTCGAGCCTCGGCGAGACGCCGACACTCGGCGGCGGCGAGCTTCCGCAGGTGGCCCAGCCGACCGCGCCGGTGCTGCCGGAGGATCCCGGTGCCGGCTCGATCGGCGGCGGCGGCGAGCTTGCGGTGGCCGAACAGGCCGATTTCGACGCGGCGATGGCTGCGTTCGAGGGCGGTGATGCGGGCACGGCAAGCGAGCTGTTCGCGCGGTTCGCCGAGACCTACCCCGGCGGCCCGCTCACCGGCGACGCGCAGTTCATGGCCGGCGAGGCGCTGGCCCAGCAGGGCAATGTGGCGGAGGCGGCACGCGCCTATCTCGGCGCCTATTCCGCCGTGCCCCCGGGGCGGTACACGACGCTGGCGCTGTTGAAACTCGGCGCGGCGCTGGGCGAGCTTGGGCACCTCACCGAGGCCTGCGTGATGTTCGATGAGCTGATCTCGGCCTTTCCGACGGCGCCCGAGGTGGCCGACGCTCAGGCAGCGCGGGCGGCGCTCGGGTGTCCGTAACCGAAGACCCCGACGCCTGGGTCCGTTTTCATATTTGCCGAAACCCGCAGTGGAGCGGTGTGACACGTTTGGGCGTGGCCGTCTCGGGGGGTGGCGACTCGATGGCGCTTCTGCACATCCTGGCGGAGTGCGCGCCCGAACATGGGGTGGCGCTGGAGGCGGCGACGGTGGACCATGGGCTGCGGCCGGGCTCGGCCGAGGAGGCGACCTTTGTCAAAACCACATGCGATGCCCTTGATATCCATCATGAAACCCTGCGGTGGGAGGATTGGGATGGGCGTGGCAACCTGCAAGCCGAGGCGCGGGCGGCGCGCTACCGGCTGTTGGCGGGTTGGGCCAAGCGCCGCGGGCTTGACGCGGTGGCGCTCGGACATACGCGCGACGACATGGCCGAGACGTTTCTCATGCGGCTTGCCCGCGAAGCCGGGGTCGACGGGCTGGCCGCGATGGCGGGATGGTTCGACCGCGACGGCGCGGCGTTCTGGCGCCCGGCGCTCGGGCTCGAACGCGAGGAGCTGCGCGCCTGGCTGACCCGGCACGGGCACGTCTGGCGCGAAGATCCGTCGAACGAGGACGAAGGCTTCGACCGGGTGAAGGCGCGCCGTGTTCTCGATGCCCTGGAGCCGTTGGGGATCGACGCGAGGACGCTTGCGGGGGTGGCGGTGAACATGGCCTCCGCGCGCCTGGCCTTGCAGCAGATGGCGTTCGAAGCGGCGGGACGGATCGGGCGGGAACAGGCGGGCGACGTGGTCTTGGACCGGGACCGGTTCGTGACGCTGCCGTGGGAGGTTCAACGCCGGCTGCTCACCGCCGCGCTCGCCTGGGTGGCGGGTGCGGCGTATGGGCCGCGCCGCGACGCGCTGATCGACCTCGATATGGCCATTCTGCGGCGACAGGGACACACGCTGCATGGCTGCCTCGTCACGACCGATGACGAAACCGTGCGCATCGCGCGCGAATTCAATGCCGTGAAAGACGCGGTGGCCGCGCCCGGAACGCTCTGGGACAATCGCTGGCGGATCACCGGCCCGGTTCGCGACGGGCTCGAGATCCGCGCGCTCGGCGAAGCGGTAAGCCACTGTCCCGACTGGCGAAACACCGGCCTGCCGCGGACCTCGCTGATGGCGTCCCCTGCCGTCTGGGCGGGCGAGACCCTCATTGCGGCCCCAATTGCCGGGCTTTCGGGCGGTTTTTCGGCGGAAATCGCCCATCCGCGGGGTGATTTCGCGCTGAGTGCTTTATCGCATTGAACATGGGGGTATCATCCCTATTTTAGAGGGAACGCGCGCTCGGGGGCGTGCCAAAGAATTTCTGAGGAGACCGACTTGGGCAACGCGAGAAATTTCGCCTTCTGGATCGTACTGTTTTTGCTGATCCTGGCCTTGTTCAACCTGTTCTCGAACAACCAGTCCGGCATGGCCGCGCAGAGCGTGAACTATTCCGAATTCATCGACGCCGTCGACAACGGCGAGGTGAGCCAGGCGATCATCGACGGCGAAAATGTGCGCTACGTCGGGTCCGACGGACAGACATATTCGACGGTCGTGCCGGGCGATGCGGCTGTTTCAAGCGTGCTGATCGCGAAAGGCGTGGTGGTGAAGGCCGAAAAGCAGGAGCAATCCGCTTTCGGCGCGATCCTGACCATGATGCTGCCGGTGCTGGTGCTCGTCGGGCTGTGGTTCTTCATGATGAACCGGATGCAGGGCGGCGGCAAAGGCGGGGCGATGGGCTTCGGCAAGTCGCGCGCCAAGCTGCTCACCGAGCGCGAAGGCCGCGTCACCTTCGATGACGTCGCCGGGATCGACGAGGCCAAGGAAGAGCTCGAGGAAATCGTCGAGTTCCTGCGCAACCCGCAGAAGTTCTCGCGCCTCGGCGGCAAGATCCCGAAAGGCGCGCTGCTGGTCGGCCCGCCGGGCACCGGTAAAACGCTGCTCGCACGTGCGATCGCGGGCGAGGCCGGCGTGCCGTTCTTCTCCATCTCGGGCTCCGACTTCGTCGAGATGTTCGTCGGCGTCGGCGCCAGCCGGGTCCGCGACATGTTCGAACAGGCGAAGAAGAACGCGCCCTGCATCGTTTTCATCGACGAGATTGATGCGGTCGGCCGGCATCGCGGCGCCGGTTACGGCGGCGGCAACGACGAACGCGAGCAGACGCTGAACCAGCTTCTGGTCGAGATGGACGGGTTCGAGGCCAACGAGGGCGTCATCATCGTCGCCGCGACCAACCGCAAAGATGTGCTCGACCCGGCGCTTCTGCGTCCTGGCCGGTTCGACCGCCAGATCACCGTGCCGAACCCCGACATCAAGGGCCGCGAAAAGATCCTCCACGTGCATGCCCGCAAGATCCCGCTGGGCCCGGATGTGGACCTGCGCATCATCGCCCGCGGCAGCCCCGGCTTCTCCGGTGCCGATCTCGCCAACCTGGTCAACGAAGCGGCGCTGATGGCCGCGCGTGTCGGCCGGCGGTTCGTGACGATGGAAGACTTCGAGCAGGCCAAGGACAAGGTGATGATGGGCGCCGAGCGCCGCTCGATGGTGCTGACCGACGAACAGAAGGAGCATACCGCCTATCACGAGGCCGGGCATGCCGTGGTCGGGATGGCGCTGCCGAAATGCGACCCGGTCTACAAGGCCACGATCATCCCGCGCGGCGTCGCGCTCGGCATGGTGGTCAGCCTGCCCGAGATGGACCGGCTCAACTGGCACAAGGACCAGTGCGAACAGAACCTCGCGATGACCATGGCCGGCAAGGCCGCGGAGATCCGCAAATGGGGTGAGGACGAGGTGTCGAACGGCCCGGCCGGCGACATCATGCAAGCCTCGCAGCTCGCCCGCGCGATGGTGATGCGCTGGGGGATGTCCGACATGGTCGGCAATATCGACTACGCGGAAGCCGCCGAAGGCTACTCCGGCAACACCGGCGGGTTCTCGGTGTCGGCCCATACCAAGGAGCTGATCGAAGAAGAGGTGAAGCGCTTCATCCAGGATGGCTATGCCCGCGCGACGCAGATTCTCGAAGACCGCCACGAGGAGTGGGAACGGCTGGCCCAGGGCCTGTTGGAATTTGAAACCCTCACCGGCGACGAGATCAAGCGGGTGATGGCCGGCGAGCCGCCGCATGTCGATTCCGATGACGACGGTGGGGCTGCGGAGACGGAAGAAGAGCCCTCGGTGCTCGCGATCCCGAAGACCAACCCGCGCAAGAAACCGAGCGGGGACGGCGGGATGGAGCCGGAACCGACGGCGTGAGCCAAACCAAAACGTTAGACTGGGATCCCGGAACCTATGCAAGGTTCCGGGATTTTCGTTTGCGGCCGGCGCTGGATCTGATCGCGCAGATCGGCGGCTTGCCCGAGGGGCCGGTGGTTGACCTTGGCTGCGGCGGCGGTGCGGTGGCGGCGGCGCTGGCCAGACGGTTTGCGGGCCGTGCGCTGGTCGGTGTGGACGCGAGCCCGGCGATGCTCGCCGACGCAGCGGCGACGGGGGTCTACAGCGCGCTGGTCGAAGCCGACATCGCCACGTGGCGGCCCGACGCGGCCCCCGCTCTGATATTTTCCAATGCCGCGCTCCACTGGCTCGACGCGCATGACCTGCTGCTGCCACGGCTCGCCGAGATGCTGCCTCCGGGCGGTGTGCTCGCGGTGCAGATGCCGCACCAGTTCGACGCGCCGAGCCATGTGCTCCTGCGCGAGGTGGCGAAGTCGCATTTCCCGGGCCGGGTGGCGGCGACGGCCCTGCGCACGCCGGTGGTCGCGCCTGCCGATTACCTGCGCCTGCTTGCGGGGGTCGGCGTGGTCGATGGCTGGGAGACCACCTATGTCCAGCGCCTCGCGCCGGCCAAGGCGGCCCATCCGGTGCGTCGGTTCACCGAATCCACCGCGATGCGGCCTTTCCTTGCCGCGCTCGACGAGGTCGAAGCGGCGCGGTTCACAGCCCTCTACGACGCCGAGCTTGCGGCGGCCTACCCGGCGGAGGAGGACGGTAGCGTGCTGTTTGCGTTCCGGCGGCTGTTCTTGACGCTGATCCGGTCCCGCACGGCCTCCTGACAGGTCTTGTCAGCAGGCCGGTGGCCCAGCGCTTGCGGTAGGCGCGGGTTTCGGCAAGGCTGGGTCATGGCCGAACCCTTGAAAAACCTGTTCAACCCGGTGCTGGCGCGAAACATGGCCCGGCATCTCGCGCGGGTCGGGCCGTTCGCGGCGCAAGCGTTCACCGCAGACGCCCTAGAGGGGCTCGAGGGGCGCGAACTCATGCAGCGCGCGGACCAGATTGCCGCGGCGCTTGAGGCGCATTTGCCGGCCGACTTTCCGCACGCCTGCGCGATGTTGCGGGCCGCCCTTCACCCCGGCGCGGTCGCAGAGGATTGGCAGGCGCGCCCGGACGACGAGGCCGGTATCCGGGGCTGGGCGATTGTCCCGATGGGCACCTTCGTCGCCCGGCGCGGCATGGACCATATCGACCTCAGCCTCGACACCTTGCGCGACTTCACCTCGCGCCTGACCTCGGAATTCGCGCTGCGTCCCTTCTACATGGCCGAGCCTGCGCGCACGCTCACGCATGTTGAGCGCTGGGTCCACGATCCCGACCCGCATGTGCGCCGGCTCGCCAGCGAAGGCACGCGCCCGCGCCTGCCCTGGGGGATCCGGCTGAAATCGCTGGTGGCGGATCCGGCGCCGATCCTGCCGGTGCTGCACGCGTTGCGTGACGATCCATCGGACTACGTGCGCCGCTCGGTCGCCAATTCTCTGAACGACATCTCCCGGGATCATCCGGAGCTGGTGGCCGGGATCGTGGCGGACTGGCTCCCGGGCGCTTCGCCGGCGCGTGCGGCGCTTCTGCACCACGCGGCCCGCAGTCTCGTCAAGGCAGGGCATCCCGAGGTGCTGGCGAGTTTCGGTTTCGGCGCGCCCGACCTCTCGGCGGTGTCGTTCACGCTCACACCAGAGGCTGTCCGGATGGGCGACACGCTGGACTTGTCGCTGGCGCTCAACGCCGGGGGCGACACGGCGCAGAACGTGCTGGTCGATTACGTGATGCATTTCAGGCGGGCTAACGGCAGTCTGGGTCACAAGGTGTTCAAATGGACCAAGGCAGTGTTGGAACCGGGCCAAGAGGTCAATTTGCGCAAGCGCCACGCGCTCCGGGTGGTGACGACCCGCCGCCATTACCCGGGCGCGCACCGCGTCTCGGTCCAGGTCAACGGCGCGGTGGTGGCCGATGGGGTGTTCGAGCTGATCGAATAGCGGCCGCGGCAGGACAAGGGTGCATCGCACGAGGCCGCATCGGCGGTGTCGCAGATGCCGCCGCCCGGGGCGGCCAGGGCGGGCGGCCAGGGCGGGCGGGCAGGGCGGTACAACCTAACGAAAGGTCGCATACGACCCTGCCCGGGACGCATTCCCCACCTATACAACGGATACGTAACGCGAACGGAGGCGCGCCGGTGAGTTTCAAGACAGATATCGAGATAGCCCGCGAGGCGGACAAGCAGCCGATCCAGGAGATCGGGGCCAAGCTCGGAATACCGACCGAACACCTGATTCCTTACGGCCATGACAAGGCCAAGGTCGGGCAGGAGTTCATCAATTCGCTGGAGACGCGTGCCGACGGCAAGCTGATCCTGGTCACCGCGATCAACCCGACACCCGCCGGCGAGGGCAAGACCACGACGACGGTGGGGCTCGGGGACGGGCTGAACGCGATCGGCAAGAAGGCGGCGATCGCGATTCGCGAGGCCTCGCTCGGTCCGTGCTTCGGGATGAAAGGCGGGGCGGCCGGTGGCGGCTATGCGCAAGTGGTGCCGATGGAGGAGATGAACCTTCATTTCACCGGCGATTTCCACGCCATCACCAGCGCCCACAACCTGCTCGCGGCGATGATCGACAACCACATCTACTGGGGCAACGAGCTCGGCATCGACCAGCGCCGGGTGGTCTGGCGCCGGGTGCTCGACATGAACGACCGGGCCCTGCGCGATACCGTGACCTCGCTCGGCGGGGTTGCCAATGGCTATCCGCGCCAGACCGGGTTCGACATCACGGTCGCCTCCGAGGTGATGGCGATCCTCTGCCTCGCGCAGGGGCTTGTCGATCTCCAGACCCGCCTCGGCGACATCATCGTCGCCTATACCCGGGCGCGCGCGCCGATCACCTGTCGCGATATCGGCGCGGACGGGGCGATGACGGTGCTTTTGAAAGACGCGATGCAGCCCAACCTGGTGCAGACGCTCGAGAACAACCCCGCCTTCGTGCACGGCGGCCCGTTCGCCAACATCGCCCACGGCTGCAACTCGCTCACCGCCACCCGCACGGCGCTGAAGCTCGCGGACTACGTGGTGACGGAAGCGGGGTTCGGGGCGGACCTCGGCGCCGAGAAGTTCATGAACATCAAGTGCCGCAAGGGCGGGATCGCGCCGTCGGTGGTGGTGCTGGTCGCGACCGTGCGGGCGATGAAGATGAACGGCGGCGTCGCCAAGGCCGACCTCGGGCAAGAGAATGTCGACGCGGTCCAGGCGGGCTGCCCGAACCTCGGGCGCCACATCGAGAACGTGAAGAGCTTCGGCGTGCCGGTGGTGGTGGCGATCAACCATTTCACCTCCGACACCGACGCCGAAATCGCGGCCGTGAAAAACTATGTGGCAAGCCAGGGCTCCGAGGCGTTTGTCTGCCGCCACTGGGCGGATGGCTCGGCCGGGATCACCGGTCTCGCCACAAGGGTCGCCGAGATCGCCGACGCCGACATGGCCCAGTTCAACCCGCTCTACGAGGACGAGATGGGGCTGTTTCAGAAGATCGAGACCGTGGCCAAGCGGATCTACCGCGCCGACGAGGTGCTGGCCGACAAGAAGATCCGCGACCAGCTCAAGGCCTGGGAAGACCAGGGCTTCGGCACACTGCCGGTCTGCATGGCCAAGACCCAGTACAGCTTCTCGACCGACCCCTCCTTGCGCGGTGCGCCGGATGGGCATTCGGTGCCGATCCGCGAGGTCCGGCTGTCGGCGGGGGCGGGGTTCGTGGTGGTGATCTGCGGTGAGATCATGACCATGCCGGGCCTGCCGTCGAAACCGTCGGCGCTGTCGATCGGGCTGAGCGACGCGGGCGAGGTCGAGGGGCTGTTCTGAAGCGTTCGTTTCCGGTAACCCGGCATCGAGCCCCGCGGCGCGGGGCCGCCGGGCTTCTGTGGTCTGGCCAGAAAGAAGGACGGATGCGATGCGGCGACCGGCGGTAGAAAAGGACAGCCTCGCCGAGGCCCGGGCGCAGATCGACGCGATCGACGGCGCGGTGATCGCTTTGCTGGCCGAGCGCGCCGCATATGTCGACCGGGTGGTGGCGCTGAAAGCCGAAACCGGCGTGGCTGCGGCGGCGCCAACCCGGGCGGGCGCGGTCATCGCCTCGGTGCGGCTGCGGGCGGATGCCGCCGGGTTCGACCCGGATATGGCCGAAGCGATGTGGCGGGTGATGATCGACGGATTCATAGCTCGCCAAGAGCGGGTGTTGGGAAAAGACGGAGAAGACAGATGAGCGCGACAATCATCGACGGGAAGGCCTTTGCGGCCGAGGTACGGGGCCGGGTTGCGGCCCAGGTGGCGGCGATGAAGGCGGCGCACGGGATCACCCCCGGCCTGGCGGTCGTGCTGGTGGGCGAGGACCCGGCGAGCCAGGTCTACGTGCGCTCCAAGGGCAAGCAGACCGTCGAGGTCGGCATGAACTCCTTTGAGCACAAGCTCGATGCCGACACGCCCGAGGCGGAGCTGTTGGCGCTGATCGCGCGGTTGAACGCGGACCCGGCGGTGAACGGGATACTCGTGCAACTGCCGGTGCCGGACCATATCGACGAGGCCAAAGTGCTGGCCGCGATCGACCCGGCGAAGGATGTGGACGGGTTCCACATCTCCAACGTGGGCCTGCTGGCGACGGGGCAGAAGGCGATGGTGCCCTGCACACCGCTCGGCTGTCTGATGCTGCTGCGCGATCTGCACGGGAGCCTGTCGGGGATGGAGGCTGTGGTGATCGGCCGGTCGAACATCGTCGGCAAACCGATGGCGCAGCTTCTGATTGGCGATAGCTGCACGGTGACTGTGGCGCACTCGCGCACGAAGGATTTGCCGGACGTGGTGCGCCGGGCCGATATCGTGGTGGCCGCGGTGGGCCGGCCCGAGATGGTCACGGGCGACTGGATCAAGCCGGGCGCGACGGTGATCGACGTCGGCATCAACCGGCTGCCGCCCGCGGAAGAGGGGGCCAAGGGCAAGTTGGTGGGCGATGTCGATTTCGCCTCCGTTGCACAGGTTGCAGGCGCGGTCACGCCGGTGCCGGGCGGGGTTGGGCCGATGACCATCGCCTGCCTGCTTGCCAACACGTTGACCGCCACCGCACGGGCGAACGGGTTGGCCGAGCCGGAGGGGCTGACGGTCTGACGGGGCGGGCACTGTCCGGGGTCTCGGTTGGGGGCGACTGGACGGGCGAGAGAATCGGAACTGTTCGAATTTGGTAAAGTGGCGCCTCAAATGTGAGGTGAAACCTCCATAAAAGTTCGATAAGTGAAATCTGAAGGGACGCCGCACGTCAACCGCTGGCCTGCGGCGCCCGGTTTCCGGCGATCGCCCGCGCCGGTTCTGCGGTGATCGGGCGGCCTTGGAGCGCGTCCTGGGAGACGCGTCGCCAATTATGATCGGGGCTGGATCGTGCGGGTCCGGTGTGCGGGGAAACGCTTCGCCGCCTGCGCCGCGTCGGGCCAAAGTTGGGCCAGCCTTGGGCGATGTCTAGCCCGGGACCCTCGACCCGGGCCGGAGGGTCATTGGAGATCTCGGTGACGAGGCCGCTGACCGAGGCGACCCGCCCCGTGGGCGACCCGGTTATCGGGGGCGGCGCTCGGGATGTCGGTCCCCTGCGCCGGTTGCGGACCGTGCGAACAGGCATCGACCCGGGCCGGGTGCCCTGAGCAGGGGCAGGCGGGCTTAACGCGGCATCGGCAGGGGGCGCGGGATGGGGCCGGTCATCACCGCGAGCGCGCGCGGGCCCATGAGGGATGCAAGGGCGTCGGCGTCGGTGCGCAACCCGCCGGTATAGGTGCCGTAGGCGGGCAGGATCACCCGGACAGCATCGACCAGCAAACAGGGTCGCGACCGGCCGCGCAGGCTGACCTTGGGGTGGTAATGACCTGAAATCTCGCCGGTTTGGCTGGGCGCGGCGATATGGCGGAAGGTCAGGGGGCCGTGGGCGAAATCGACGAGATGGGTGCCGCCGAGCGGGACCGGTCCGGGATCGTGGTTGCCCTCGATCCAGACCCAGCTGCGCCCGGCCATCAACCGGATGAGCCAGTCGGTGGCGTCGGCTGCGAGCCCGCTGAGGACGGCGGCATCGTCGAACGTGTCGCCGAGGCAGACGACCCGCGCGGTTTGGGTCGCCTCGATGTCGGCTTCCAGCCGGGTGAGCGTGTCGCGGATCTCGTAAGGCGGCAGCAGGGCGCCCGCGTTGCGCGCAAAACGCTCGGAGCGGCCGAGATGCAGATCGGAAACGCAAAGCAGCCGTTCCGTCGGCCACCACAGCGCCCCCGAGGGCAAAAGGGTCAACTCGGTTCCGGCGAAGGGGAAGCTATAGCCGTTCATGCTTCGTTCGAAGCCGGTTTCGCCGCTGAATGCAAGGGGGACGTCGCGTGCCGGAAGCCGGAGGGGCAGACACCGGCCCCCACGCTCGCCCATGGGGCCGGTGTGGTGATGTCGTCGAGATCGGGATCAGAGCAGACCGAGATCGTCACCGGGACGCGGTGGATCACCGGCATCCGCGCGACCATGACGCGGCCGAGGCCCGCAAGGCCGCCGTACCCGACGCGGAAGCCGCCGATGCGCGCGGCGGCCAGCACGAAGGCCCAGAGCTCGCCGGGGGTCGACGTATCGCGCTTGGTGTCGCGTTTGTCGGGGTCGCCGGGCCGCAGGGTGGTTTGGTGTGGTTCGCGGTGTTCGCGGTGTTTGCGGTCGGGGGTTTGCACAAGCCCTTGACGCGTCTCCTCCTGGGTGGCGACGCGCTTCTTCCAAAAAAGTTCGGGTCGTCAAAAGGCAGATTTTTCATCTGCGTGACCACACCCGACGATACGCCCACTCCGCGGCGGCTGTGGGCGGTCGGGTCACCGCCTGTGGGCTGGCCGCGGTGTCAGCGGCCGATCGACACCAGGATTATGGCGATGAACATTGCGACCGTAGCCAGCAGCATGACAATGACGAGGGCAGGCAACATGGGGATCTCCTGGAGCGTTGATACGGGGAGCGTTGATACGGGATTCTGTCGCCCAAGATAGCCTGCGGGCAGGCTGCTTGTGAAGCGTTCCTTGCGGGCGCTGTGTCGCAGGGGGGAACGCAGCGCGGTGAGCCGCCTATTCCATCACCTGCGCCAGGAAGGCCGGCAGGTTGTCGGTGTGGTAGTGGATATGCGCGGCGGGGCGGGCCTCGGGGGCGACGTGGACCGTCCGCATCCCCTTGTCATGGGGCACGGCAAGGTTGCGCGGGTCGTCCTCGAACATTGCCGCGGCGAGCGGGTCGAGCCCGTCGGCGGCGAAAATGGTCTCGAAAGCCTCCACCCGGGGTTTCGGATGGTAACCCGCCTGTTCGACACCGTAGATCGCGTCGAACAGCCCCGACAGGCCGCGCGCCTCGATCACCCGCTCGGCATAGGGCACCGTGGCGTTGGTGAAAACGATCCGCCGCCCGGGCAGGTCGCCGATCCGGGCGGAAAGCTCGGGGTCGGGGAGGAGGGCGGCGAAGGAGATGTCGTGGACCTCGTCGAGGTAGGGGCCGGGGTCGACCCCGTGCAGCTGCATCAACCCCGCGAGCGTGGTGCCGTAGTCGCGCCAGTATTCGTGGCGCAGACGGTCGGCCTCGGCGTGGGTAACGCCGAGCGCGTCCATCACCCATTTCGTCATCTTCACCTCGATCTGGTCGAACAGCGACACCGACGGCGGATAGAGCGTGTTGTCGAGGTCGAAGACCCAGGTGGTGACATGCGTGAAGCGTTTGGCGAGCATGGGGCGACGCTAGGGGAGCGGACGCGGGCTGGCAAGGGACGACCGCGGGCAGCCGGCCTTGCCGAAGGCGCGCAGAGGCGTGCTACGCCGGGAGGTATTCGAAGGCCAAGGCATAGCGGAGGACCGGGATCGGGCGGGGCCCGGGGCACCGTGGTATACAAGCGACGCTTGAATGTGGCGACGTCAGGTGCTTTATCGGGTCACAACGCAAAGGAGGCGTGGATGAGCGCGGAAAGACCGGCGACGAAGGATGCCTATGGGCTGATCCTGGATGCGATCGACGAGGGGCTCTACAGGCCGGGCGACCGGATGGTCGAAAGCGAGCTTGCCGAGCGTTTCGGGGTATCGCGCACGCCGATCCGCGAGGCGTTGCAGCGGCTCGAGACCCAGAGCCTGCTCAGCCGCGACGGCCGGTCGCTGATCGTGGCGTCGCTCGACCACAACCAGCTCGCCGAACTCTACGCGGTCCGCGCCGAGCTCGAGGGGTTGGCCGCGCGGCTCGCCGCCCAGCACGCCGCACCCGAGGAGGTGCGGGTGCTGCGCGAGATGGTCGAGGACGACCGCGAGATGGTCGGCGATCCGGCGGCGCTGGCGCGCAGCAACCGGCGGTTTCACAAGCAGGTGCATCTCGCCAGCCACAACCGCTACCTGGTGCAGCAGCTCGATCTCGTGCACCGGACCATGGCGCTGCTCGCGACCACCTCGCTGGCGGTCGAGGGGCGGTCGGAGACGGCGATTGCCGAGCATGACGCCATCGTGAGCGCGATCGAGGCGCGCGACGGCGAGGCCGCGGCCACGGCGTTGCAGAAGCATATTTCGAGCGCTTTCGCGACCCGGCTCAGGCTCGATTCCGCCAGCGCTGAAACGGCCGGTTGATCCGTAAGGAGTTTGAACCGGGCCAGATGTCGTGGTCGTTGTGCAGATGCCCGTGGCTGGTCTTGTCCCAGTAGAACGGGTTCCAGGCGATCTCGAGCACGCCTTTGATCGCCGCAACCGAGGCGAGCGGCCAGTAGACGTGCAGCGTCGGGACCCATTTCATCAAGAAACGATGCTCGTCATCGGCGACGGCCATCATGCCGACGGCGATGGTGAGCAGCTCGGAGAAGAAGAAGATGCCGCCGAGGGTCCAGAACGCCCAGGGTGGCAGCACGCTCATGAGCGGGTGGGTGACCCCGAAGGCAAGCAGCCAGAAGCTCCACAACACCGGCGCCAGAAGGAACTGGCTGAGCGTGCCGAGAAACAGGAACTGGACCCCGAGAAACTTTTTGAGGCCCAGCTCATCGAGCAGCCGCCGGGGCGCGCGCATGTGCACACCCCAGGTCATCGCGTAGCCCTTTATCCAGCGCGAGCGCTGCTTGACCCAGGGCCAGGGGCGGCAATTGGCCTCTTCCTTGGTCACGGTGTCGATCAGTTCGGTGTGGTAGCCGTGGCGGGCGAGCCGGATGCCGAGATCGGCGTCTTCGGTGACGTTGTGGGCATCCCATCCGCCAAGCTCTTCGAGGGCGACGCGGCGAAAGAACAGGGTGGTGCCGCCGAGCGGGACCGCGAAGCCCATCTTCTCGAGCCCCGGCAGCGTGATCCGGAACCAGGCAGCGTATTCGATGGCGAAGGCGCGCGCGAGCCAGTTCTCGCGCGCGTTGTAGAAGTCGAGCACGCCCTGGAGGCAGGCGACGGAGGGCCCACGCATCGCGAAGCGGCGCACCACCTTGTGGATCTGCCCCGGCTCCGGTGCGTCTTCGGCGTCGTAGACTCCGATGATCGAGCCACGGCAGAAATCGAGCGCAAAGTTGAGCGCGCGCGGCTTGGTGCGCACGGCGCCGCCGGGCACGGTCACCTGGCGCATCCAATGCGGCAGGTCCGAGACGGCGAGTGCGTTCCGGGTGAGCGTGTCGTCTGCCTCGACGACGAGGCAGATGTCGAGAAGCTCGCGCGGGTAATCGAGCGCTTCCAGCCGGCGGACCAGACGGCCGGCGATCTCGGTCTCGTGAAACAGCGGCACGAGGATCGAGACGGTGGGCAGGCGCAGGGCGTCGGCGGCCTGGGAGGCGGGCTGGGAGGCGGGCTGGGAGGCGGGCTGGGAGGCGGGATCGGGGACGTCCGGGTCAGTTGCCGCGGCGTTCGCGGCGCGGCGCGCGCGCCGGTAGATCACTGCGGCGCCGGCTTTGAGCCCGGTGTTGACGACCAGGGTGAGCACCGCCCAGGCGGTCAACAGGGCAAAGGCGGCGACCGGGGCAAGCACCGTCAGCGCCGCGACCGCGGCAAGCCCCGCGGCGCCATAGCGCCAGTTCGGACCGGTCTGCCAGGTGCGGCAGCTCTGCGAAGCAGCCACACGGGTTTCGGCGCGGCTGGTGAGCGCGCGGCGGCGCGCGGCGATCAGCGCGTCCTGGATACCCGTTTCCGGCGCGACGGCGAGACGCGCGGGGCCGAAGCTTTCGGGCAGCCAGTGGCGGTGCTCTGGAAATTCCGCCGGACGCGAACAGATCACGACCGTCGCACCACCGACGCGCTTCCACGGCAGGATCCCGTTGCGGACACAGTTTTCGGCCCCGATGGCGTCGACCAGGCGCGGGTCGGGCGGCTCGGCGTCGAGATCGGCCACGATGCAGCCGTATTGCTGGGCGAGGGCGCGGTACAGCTCGGCCTCGGTGACCATCTCATGGGCGAGCAGGATATCCCCGAACCGCGCCTCTTCGCGGTCCTGGAGCGCGAGAACGGTCGCCAGGTCGTCCGGGCTGAGCGCGCCCTGCTCGACGAGGATCTCTCCGAGCGGCGGGCGGCGCGGGGCGGTGGCCGCAGCGGCGTCTCGGGCGGTCTGGGTGCCGGCGACCAGCTGCGGCGCGCCCGGTTTCGCCCCGGGGGTGCCGGTGAGACGCGGCGGCGGGGCGCGGAAGATGGGCTTGGGCGCGGGCCGCAGGGGGAAGTCGACCACATGCGCGCCGTCACCGTGGCGCGGCGGGGCCGGGAGCGGCGCGGGGGTGGCCATATCGGCGCGCCCCCCGGTCTCGCGCCCGGCGTCGTGCGCTTGGGGCGCGGACGGGGCACGGGTTCCCTTGGCGAGGCCCGTGCTGAGGAAACCGGGCAGGCGTGGGTCGGACGTTGAACGCATATCGTTGATCGGCGTACCCGTTAAAATTGTCCAAACCTTGGTTGCTGCAAGGTTAAAGGGAGCCGCGGTTTGGGCGCGCGCCGCATTGCGGGGTCTGTGACGGTCGCGTCCCCGGGCGGGGGAGGGCCAGGGCGGGGAGGGGCCAGGGCGGGGAGGGCCAGGGCAAAGCGGTTTCGTGGCCCTGCGCATTACAGGCCGAAGGCCTGTCCTGCGTCCCGTCCGCCCCGCCGCGCCCGCCCGCCTTGGGAGCCAGCGGGGGCGAAGCCCCCGCCCCGCCCGCCGCAGGCGGCCCAAGCTCTGCTTGGGCATGGTCCCGCGGCGCGGCGTTGCCGCGCCGCGGGTCAGGCGTGATCGCGCGCGTCCATCGCGGCGGCGAACCGTTCGAACAGGTAGTAGCTGTCCATCGGTCCCGGGCTGGCTTCGGGGTGGTACTGGACCGAGAAGACCGGGCGCTTATCCACCGCTATGCCGCAATTCGAGCCGTCGAACAGGCTCACATGGGTCTCGGACACACCCGCAGGCAGGGTCTGGCCGTCGACGGTGAAACCGTGGTTCATCGACGTGATCTCGACCTTGCCGGTGGTGTGGTCCTTGACCGGGTGGTTTGCGCCGTGGTGGCCGTGGTTCATCTTCACGGTCTGCGCGCCGAGGGCGAGGGCGAGCATCTGGTGGCCGAGACAGATGCCGAAGATCGGCAGGCTCTCGTCCTCCAGCAGATCCTGGATCATCGGCACCGCATAGGCGCCGGTCGCCGCCGGATCGCCGGGGCCGTTGGAGAGGAACACGCCGTCGGGGTTCAGCGCTTTGACCTCATCGGCGGTGGCGGTGGCGGGCAGCACGGTCACGTCGCAGCCGGATGACGCCAAGCACCGCAGGATGTTGCGTTTCGCGCCGTAGTCGATGGCGACGACCTTGTGCTTCGGCGCTTCGAGGCGTTTGTAACCGTCCGGCCAGGCCCAGCGCATCTCGTCCCAGTGGTAGGACTGGCGGCAGGTGACGTCGCGCGCGAGATCGAGCCCGACCAGGCCGGGAAAGGCGCGGGCCTTGGCGACCAGCGTTTCGATGTCGAAATTGCCTTGCGGGTCATGGGCCAGCGCAACGTGGGGGCTGCCCTGCTGGCGGATCGCGCGGGTGAGGCGGCGGGTGTCGACCCCGCCGATGCCGATCCGTCCCTGCTTGGCGAGCCAACCAGTGAGCGCTTCGGTCGCGCGCCAGTTGGAGGGCTCGGTCGGGTCCCACTTGACGACCATGCCCGCGGCCACCGGCGTGGCGGTTTCGTCATCCTCGGGGTTGACGCCGACATTGCCGATATGGGGGAAGGTGAAGGTGACGACCTGACCGGCATAGGACGGGTCGGTCATGATCTCCTGGTACCCGGTCATCGCGGTGTTGAAGCAGAGCTCGGCGGTGGTCTCGCCGATCGCGCCGAAACCGATGCCGGTAAAGATCGTGCCGTCGGCCAGCGCCAGGCAGGCGGTGGGCTTGGGCGTTGCGGTGATCGACATGGCAGGTCCCCCCGGATGGCCAAATTGGCACGGGTTTACGAGGCGCGCGGGGGAGGGTCAAGCAGGCCGGGGGGCTTGGGCGGCTTCCACGCCGCGGCGAAGGGTCCGCTTGTGCATGCCTGCCAAGCGGGGTAAGGCGGGCTTTCGAAACCGAACCAGCGGGATGGACCGATGGACATGCGCATACGCCTGAAAGAGGCGCTCAAGACGGCGATGAAAGAGAAGGACGCGACCCGTCTTTCCACGCTTCGCCTGATCACCGCGGCGATCAAGGATCGCGACATCGCCAAGCGCGGCGAGGGCGAAAACGCCGAGGTGACCGACGACGAGATCCTCGCCATCCTCGGCAAGATGGTCAAACAGCGCCAGGAGAGCGCGCGCGTCTACGAAGAAGGCGGGCGGCTCGAGCTGGCCGAGAAGGAGCTCGAGGAAGTCGGCATCATCGAGGAGTTTCTGCCGCGTCAGCTGTCGGAGACCGAGGTGGCGGCGGCGGTCGATGCGGCCGTCACGGCGGTCGGGGCGGAAACGATCCGCGACATGGGCCGGGTGATGGGCGAGCTCAAGGGCAAGTACACCGGTCGGATGGATTTCGGCGTCGTCGGCCCGATGGTCAAGGCGCGGCTGGGCTAGGCCGCAGGGTCTTGCGGATCGGGTTCACCGGGGCGCTGGCGCCTGACGGGGCGCGGCTTGGTGAGATCACGCTGCGGGCGCACCCTGAGACCTTCGCGGCCGATACCCGGCATTTCCGCCCGGACCGATCAAAACAGCAATGGCGCCAGGCGTTGAAAATGGCGCTTGTCCAGCGCGATGTCGCGGTGCTGTAACATTCCATTTCCATCGACGATGCGGGGGTGGGCGACTTTGGCTCTACCCGGTCATTCTTTCCGAACTGGCGGAGGTCTTGGAGGCCACCCGCCACCGGCAAACAGAATATCCGGACCGTGACGACGGGGGGATCTACCTTGCCGAGCGTTTCCTGCATGTGACGACGGAACCGGAGAACTTCCGTCGCCGCTTCGACACCGAATTCGAAGACGCCCCCCGGGGCGAGGCGCTCTCGCTCTACCTCCTCGACCCCGATGCACCCGATGCGCCCGAGCGGGTATTCGGCTACCTCGACTGCGGCCTCGCCCAATTATCGCACTGGTACGTGCCCTATGCCGAGATCGCCGGGTTTCTCGGCAAGGAGACGGCGCCGGGCTGACCCACCGGGGTCATGCTGGGGCGCTGAGGGCGCGCGGCGGCGGCCTTCCACCCGGTGCGCGGACCTTGGGTCGTCTGACCGCCGAGGGGCGCGGCGGGGGCGCTCGCGCGAAGGGCGGTACCGCCAAAGGCGCGTCACCATCAGGGCGGGCCATCAGCG
>Ga0209121_10002269_pt1 | contig 19666 bp, 13 predicted proteins | sample Cruoilmetagenom3_FD_187292 | JGI IMG/M metagenome (GOLD analysis project Ga0209121, IMG submission 187292) | Oil polluted marine microbial communities from Coal Oil Point, Santa Barbara, California, USA - Sample 3 (SPAdes) (version 2) | ecosystem: Environmental > Aquatic > Marine > Oil seeps ...
CTTGCCTGCCTTGAAGAAGGAAACTTTCTTCTTAACAATATAAACCGACTCGCCCGTTCCGGGATTTCTACCCATTCGGGAATTTCTTGTCCTTACTGTAAAATTTCCAAATCCCCTGATTTCTACTCTATTGCCTTTCGCCATTGCACTTTTGATACTATCAAATATTATCCTTATCGCATACTCCAGATCTTTTTTTGAATAATCTTTCAGTTTTTCTTGTAAATTATCAATTAAATCTTTCCTGGTCATAATTTCCTTATATTATCCTTAGATTCTTTATCCGTGAAAATAAATTCGCCCTTGCGGGCTTGCCGCTTCAATTTGTGTAAATATACTGGATTCCTGTTTCCTCCCCCCGGAATTCCCCTGAAACAGTAGAAACAATTTCTTTTACAAGATATCGAAGCAGACCCGTGCGTTTTTCCTTTGGGTAAACTACCGCAGGCTTTCCCTTTATACCTGAAAGTCGAGCTGCGAGATCGATTGTGTATTCCATATTGCCTATGTAATCAACTAATCCTAAGTTAAGGGCCTGCCTGCCGCTAAAAATCCTCCCATCAGCAAGAGCCTCAATTTTCTTTTTTGGTATATTTCTGTTTAGCGAAACAGCCTCAACGAATTGATCGTAAATATCGTCAACCACTCCCTGCATCAGCAATCTCTCATCAGAAGTCATGTCTCTTGCAGGAGATCCAACATCCTTATATTTACCATGTTTGATAACTGTAGATTTTAGCCCTATTTTTTTTAATAATTCTTTAGCTTGAGGAAATTGAATGATGACACCGATACTTCCCGTTATTGTACCTGGATTGGCAATAATTTTATCACTGGCACAGGCAATATAATATCCCCCTGACGCAGCCACTGACCCCATCGATGTAAAAACTTTCTTCTTTTTTTTCAGTTGTAAAATCTTATCGTATATCTCTTGGGATGGTACTACAGCGCCCCCTGGTGAATCAATCCTCAGAACTACAGCTTTTACATCATCATCTTTGCCATACTTATCCATTTGATTTATAATCTCTCTGGATTTACCTATGACTCCCTTTATGATAACAACTCCCACTTGATCTTTGAGAGAAATGATCTTTCTTCCTCCAGTAAAAAAAGTTATCAAAGAAATGATAAGGAAAAGCAAAATTCCTACGATTACCAACAGTAATAACCCAAAAATGATGGGATGTCTTCTCATTGACAGCCACTTTCCTTTTAAAGATCATCGAGTTTAAGATCAGCCAAAGCTTTTCCAAGATTGGAAGAAACTTTTTCGTTGTTGCCTATATAATGATTCAATGACGATTTTTCGGAACTTGTTTCATAATCTTTTATACTGAGGCCCAGTTTTCTATTTTTAGAATCAATGTTTTTAATAACGGCTGTAACCGTATCATCAATGGCATATAACTCTTTAGCGGAATTGATTCTATCCCGGCTCAGTTCAGAAACATGAACCAATCCTTCAATCCCCTCCTCGACTTCAACAAACACACCAAAATCTGTAACATTCGTAACCCTGCCGGAGATGGTTGACCCCACATTGTATTTTACACTGAGCTCTTCCCAGGGGTCTTTTTCAAGCTGTTTAATCCCTAAAGAGAATTTCTCATTTTCTACATCAACATTCAAAACTACTGCTTCAATTTCATCACCTTTCTTGTATAATTCTGCCGGATGCTTTACCCGTTTTCTCCAGGATATATCCGAAACATGTATCAATCCGTCTATCTCATCTTCGATTCCCACAAAAATTCCAAAATCGGTGATATTTCGTACACTACCTTTTACGATACTTCCTGCAGGATATTTCTCCTTTAGGCTCACCCAGGGATTCTGAGTGGTCTGTTTTAACCCAAGAGATATTCGTTTTGTTTCGGGATTAATGTCGAGAATTTTAATCGTAATCATATCTCCAATCGATAAAATTTTAGAAGGATGCTTCATCTTCTTTGTCCAAAACATCTCAGAAATATGCACGAGTCCTTCAACCCCGGGTTCAAGTTCAATGAATGCCCCGTAATCCATAATATTGACGACTTTTCCTTCTACAGTCGTACCAACAGAATACCTGCCCACTATATTATCCCATGGATTATCAGTCAGTTGCTTTAATCCTAAGGACACTCTTTCTTTTTCTCTATCGAAGGCGAGAATCTTGACAGTTAAATTGTCACCCCGTGAAAAACTTTCAGAAGGATGTTTGATTCTACCCCATGATATGTCAGTGACATGCAACAACCCATCTATTCCCCCTAAATCTATAAATAGACCATAGTCAGTAATATTCTTTACAATACCTTCAACTATACTCCCCTCTTCTATACTGCTTAGAGTCTTTTCTTTTTCTTCCTGTCTTTCATAATCCAAAACCGTTTTTCTTGACAAAACTACATTATTTCTTTTTTTATCATATTTTAACACTTGAAAATCAAGCTTTTGCCCTAGATATTGGTCATAATCCTTTACAGGATGAATATCAACCTGGGAACCGGGAAGAAACGCAGGAATTCCAATATCAACAGAAAAACCTCCCTTAACTCTTTCAATAATATTCCCTTGTATAGTACAATTTGTATCACAGGCCGTTTTTACATCATTCCATACTTTTACCTTAACCGCTTTATTCCTCGAAAGTATTAAATTTTCTTCGTTTTTTCTTTCTACAACGACTTCTATTTCATCACCTAGAGAAACAGTTATATTCCCATCGTCATCCTGCAATTCGGATGCAGATACCTTCCCTTCTGTTTTATAACCAACATCAACCATGACTATATCAGAACGTATTTGAACGATCTTTCCCATGAGAATCTCCCCATAGGACACATCATGTAAGCTTTTTTCATAAAGATCGACAAAACTTAGTGCTTCTTCCGATTGATATGTTTCTTCTTCCACCCCTTTATTTTCCGGCGAAACATCGCCGTCCATTGATTGAATTTGTTTTTCTTCCTCAATGTTTACGTTATCTTCGTTAACCATTAATTAACTCCCCCCTGACATTTTTCTATAAAACTTACCTTGAACAGTCGTCGAGTAACACAGTGACAATAAAATTTCAAGCGAATTACGACAACTGGCTTTTTACTTGCATTTTTGTTGAGATTTTGCACAATTCATATTATATATGTCTAAAAATGTCCTCAAGATGATGATTAAAGAGCAATGCATCGTTTGAATATAATGACAAAAAGATATCTATCAGGCGGCTTAATTTGTATTCTCCTGTTTTCCTGTGCTTCGTTCAAAACTGTTGAGAAAGAATCCTCCACTGGCAATATTAACCCGCTGACTACAATTGTTCGGTTTTATCAGGGACCCTTAAATCACCTTGCTGCAGTTAGACACGGAGAATGCCCAATGTATCCGAGTTGTTCAGAATACAGTCTCCAGTGTTTTAAAAAACATGGGGCCTTCATCGGATACATGATGACATGCGACCGTCTGATGAGATGCGGGCGTGATGAATTATACTTATCGCCTGGAATAATCGTTGATGGCAAACTGAAGTGTTGTGACCCTGTCGAAAACAATGACTTCTGGTGGTCTGATTAGTGTCGCGTCAATCAAAAAATGTCATTTCGACGGTTCGGCTGAGCGTTCGACTGAGCTCACGCCGAAGTCTCACCGAAGACCGCAGGGAGAAATCTAAGATTTCTCAGTCGTGAAAACTCCTTCGAAATGACAGAGCATCGTTGACATGACACTATTCAGGTAAATAGGTTGAAGGAAGAACTTTTAGCCCTTAGTCCTCATTGCTCGTTGCTCAGTCCTTGCGGTTTTGCCTCCTTTGACCTTCAGCCGAGACACCCTGGCAGCTATAATTCTTCTATTATCCCCAACATTTTTTCAACCACCTCTTCAACATTTAAAGAGGTGGTATCAATAATGACAGAATCATCAGATGGTTTGAGAGGTGATATATTTCTTGTTGTATCCCGTTGATCTCTATCCAGTAAAGTCCTTTTTACATCTTCAAGGTTTGCGTCCATTCCCTTTTCCACGAGTTCCTGATACCTTCTTCTCACACGCTCCGCTGCATCTGCATTGATAAAGAATTTCAAGTCCGCATAGGGAAAAACTACTGTCCCCATATCCCTGCCTTCGGCAATAAGACCACCATTTTCTCCCGCCTTCCTCTGTATGGAAAGAAGAGTTTCTCTGACAACCGGAACAGCGGAAATCTTAGACGCAAGAAGACCTATCCGCTCCGTTCTGATCTTAGCCGTCACATCTTCACCATCTATAAGAACCTTCATGTTTCCATCCATACTTTCGACAGATATTGTGACTTTTTTACATAACTCCGAAAGAAGATCCTCATTATCGGGAGATATTTCATGTTCTGCGACTTTATATGCGATAGCCCTGTAAAGTGCACCCGTATCTAAATACATATAGGAAATCTTTTTAGATAAGATCTTGCTGACCGTGCTTTTTCCCGCACCCGCAGGGCCATCTACAGTAATGATAAGTTTACCTTTCATAGGTTGAATTTATTCTACTCCCTTTGATTCTAAATATCAGAAACTTAAGCGATTTACTATGAATCACCATTTATCTTTGCGTTTTTCGTGCTCTTCGTGGTAAAAAAACACCGCAGTTAGTGCCTCTGAATATTCTTCAGTCAACGACATTAACTTGATTCTAATACCCAAAATGTTAGCATTATCTAATTTCAATTGAGGTTACGTTATCAGTCATGTGCCAAAAAGGCAATATCAGAACAAAAATACTCGCCCTTGTCACCATCCTCTTGTTCCTGCTGGCAACCGGTAAATCTTCTTATGCGTCATTTACCATCCAGGATGAAAAGAAACTTGGGAAGGAATTTTATGAGAAACTAAAAAATAAAGACCTTCTTATAAAAAATCCTAAGGTAAACGACTATATCAACAAGATCGGTCAAAATATTCTCTCGCACACTAATAAATCTCCCTTTCATTTTACATTTTCCGTAATCAAAAGCTCCGGAATCAATGCCTTCGCAACACCTGGAGGGTATATATACGTTTACGAAGGCCTAATCAAGCTTGTCGAAAACGAAAGTCAGCTTGCAGGTGTATTGTCCCACGAAATGGCGCATGTGAAGTCAAGACATATTGCGCAAATAATTGAGAAATCACAAAAATTGAGTCTTGCCACTCTTGTAGCAATACTTGCCGGCGCCTTTCTCGGAGGTGGCGGAGAAGGAACTGCCGCTATTGCCAGTTTTTCTATGGCGACTGCCACTACCCTGAACTTGAAATACAGCCGCGAACATGAGGAAGAAGCCGACCGCAAGGGAATGTCATATTTAGTCAGTACCGGATATGATGGCAGGGCGATGCTGAATTTCATGAGGATTATGAGGAGATACGAGTTTTACTCCAATTCCATTCCTTCTTATTTCCTCACTCACCCTGGTACGAGTGACAGGATCAGATATCTAGACGGATTACTACAGACGACATACAAAAAAAGGGGTGCGAAAAGCATTATCGGTGGTCTTAACAGGATAAAGACAATCCTTGCGCTCAACAAAGAAGATCTCAATTCGAGCTTGAAATATTTTCAAAACGAGCTGCGAGAATATCCTAACGATTTAAATTTCACCCACGGGCTGGCAGTTATTCAGTGCAGAATGGGCCAGACCACAGAATCCTTAAAAAATTTCTTATGGGCATTAAAACAATCGCCCCTCGATGAAGATATACTTCGAGACTTGGGTATTTGCTATTTCAATACAGGTAAGACAAAGAATGCCATCAAAAGCCTTCGAAAAGCCTATTCTATAAACAAAAACGATCCGGATATTGTTCTATATTTAGGAAAATCTTACGAAACCCTGAATAATTATTCTACCGCACTGGATTTATATAAAAGATTCCTGAGAAATAATCCTGACAACACAAATATATATTATAACCTTGCTATGGCGTATGGAAAAACCGGCAATCCGGGAGATTCACATTACAATTTCGGAACATACTTCAAGAAAAAAAATAAACCGAAAAGCGCTCTTTTCCATTTCAAGGCCGCCTTAAAATATTTTCCACCTGATACTGATAAAAGGAACAAAATCAAAAAAGAAATCAATTCAATTAATCAATGACTAACAGTCAAAAGTTCACAGGCAGATTTGGTGGTTGCACCATCTCACTGGCAACTCCTTATCTCTCTTAGTCCTTCCAACATACATAAACATATCAGGGCTTTTATGAAGACTAATACTTTCCGGCACAGATGGGGAAAACTGCTCCACCCGGTGATGGCATGCGTCACCCTCGCAGTTTTCGGGATGCTGATGCTGCCCGTCTCTTCCACTGCAGATGAGCCGAAAACAGATATCGGAACAAAGGCAGGACAGATGCTAATGATCGGATTCAGGGGCCTTGCGGTGGATAGCCGGTCCCCGATTATGCAGGATATCAGGAATAGAAACATCGGGGGCGTTATACTGTTTGATTATGATGTTCCGTCAAGCTCCCCCGTCAGGAATATCAGCTCTGGGCAACAGGTGAAGAACCTTGTGTCCGATCTGCAGAAAGCTGCTTCTATTCCCCTTTTTATCGCGATTGATCAGGAGGGCGGGAAGGTATGCCGCCTGAAGGAAAAATTCGGGTTCCCCCCTTCCGTATCGGCGCAGTACCTCGGATCGCTGAACAGTGTTGAGACAACAAAAAGATACGCGGATGCGACAGCTGAAACATTAGCCAGCATGGGAATAAACCTGAATTTTGCACCCGTCGTGGATCTCAATGTCAATCCTGATAATCCTGTAATCGGAAGACTGGAGCGGAGTTTTTCCGACGATCCGGCGGTTGTGACCAGGCATGCGCTTACAGTTATTGATTCTCTGCACAACCATGGTGTTCTTTCCGCCATAAAACACTTCCCCGGCCATGGAAGTTCCATCAATGATTCACATAAAGGTTTTGTCGATATAACAGACACATGGTCCACTGAAGAGTTGAGACCCTTTGAGGATATTGTAAAGTCGGGAAGGTGTGACATGGTCATGACAGCCCATATCTTCAACGGAAAGCTTGATCACGTATGGCCTGCCACACTTTCATCCAGGGTGACAGGGGAAATTCTTCGCGGGAACATGGGATATGCGGGCGTTGTCGTCTCCGATGATATGCAGATGAACGCGATACGGCAACATTATGGACTTGAAACGGCGATAGAAAGGGCAATACTTGCCGGTGTTGACATCCTCGTGTTTGCCAACAACTCCGTCTTCGAAGAGGATATTGCCTCGCTGGCTATCGCGATAATAGAAAAGCTGGTGCGCAAGGAGAAAATACCTGCCAAGAGTATAGATGAATCCTGCGCGAGGATAATAAAGCTGAAAGAGAAATTGCGCCGTTAACCCATCACTTCGGCGGAACCATCCGGGACTCTTCCTCAGTCCCGGTACGCTACGAGGTTGCTAATACTAATAATTTAGTTCCCCTTGACATTTCATGGTTTTTTATTAAATATGTGCAAATATTAACAGACGAACCGAATGTGACCATATGTTAAACAACAAAAAGGAAAAAAGCGGCAAAGGGACAATTTTATAAAGACGACATTGTCGCCTTCGCAAAATCCATTGAAATCTGTCCGGGTATTGTTGTCGGCAGGCTGCAATGCGATGGACACATTCAGCACAAATGGCACAATGATTTAACGCGCAAGTTTCGTCTCAAGGAAACAGCCGATTAGACTATTGAAAAGATGCAGGCCAATTTCCGAGATGGAAATTATATAATGGCCGGGGAAGGTGAAATCATGAAATCATATGAACAATACGAGAAAGAGTGCAAGAAAATAAGGAAAGAAAACGAAGCCAGTCTGAAAAAATTCTACCAGTACTTGTATGAGGATGAAAAGATAACCAAAGATTCGCTGCAAGATATGAAAGAAAGAATAAAAGAAGATATGCCTGAATGGCTTGCAACCATGGGGCGATATGACGATCCGAACATTGAAAGCATGGAAGAAGTATGGGATATTTGACATACCCCCCCCAAGAATTGCGGGTGTTTTTGAACAGGCAGGCACCGGGATGCGGATGGTGCTGAATCAACGGCAGGTATTGGGACATCTTGAGCCGAAGTACGATAATGACCGCTCGCGCAAGACTTTTGAAATACGTTTGCCTTTAACAAAAAACCAAGTCACCGAACAAGTTGCAGGTGAAGTCACTGGTGAAGTTCAGAAATTCTTAAAAATACTGCATACGCCTATGAGCCGCTCAGAAGCTCAGATCGTTCTCAACCTGAAAGGACAAGCAAACTTCAGGGAGCGCTATTTAAACCCGGCTCTGGACTTAGAACTTGTTGAAATGACAATTCCGGATAAACCGAGAAGCAACGAGCAAAAATATCGTCTTACAGATAAGGGCAAAAAATGGGTTGAACAGAACCAGACGGGAAAATGATCATGATACATTTAATGGCATTAAAAACGGATGGAGGCAAAACTTGCGTAGTGCAACACAGAACAAATTATGTCAGCGTGATAGTATACATATTATTGCCTTTTTCTTCGGGAAATAGGTGTACTGTTCCTGAAATTACCAAAGAAGACGAGACGGACTTCGGTAGAGTAACTACCGGTTCAGCAATTTTTCTAAAAGTGGCCTTATCGCTAACGCTAATAGATGTTAATCTCGAATAAAATCTGGAGTATTTATGTACAAGGTTAAATGGGATAGTAAAATTAATGGTATTTTGCTCGACGACAAAATAAATGATAAAGAAGAAATTATTCCGCCAAGACCTGTCTTTTATGAAGAATTAGACCTTTTAGGCTTTAATAAATATTGGAGTTATCCTAAAAAAAAGGAGCCGTTATTATGGGCAATTGGCAGGCGGTATTATTATAAAGGAGTTTGCGTAGCGGAAGCAAAGGGAGGCAACATTTATGAAAGCCCTGAGCTGATAGTCGAGCAAGAACTTACCTTGGAGCCGATAGACGTTAAGCTTCTAATAGAAAAAAACGAAGCCGCATTATTTATTGTTGAGAATGAAGCAATGGACTTTGTCGAATATGTACATAAAAAGTATAAAGACAAAGTCGATTATTTTGCGGTTGCATTTAGTGGAGGGAAAGATTCCCAGGTTGTCCTTGATATTGTAAGCAGAGTTTTAGCTCCTGATGACTATATGGTAATTTTTACCGATACGACCATGGAAATTCCCTTCACCTATGAAACCGTGGAAAAAACAAAAAAGTCATATCAAAAAGCATACCCTGAATTGAAATTTTATACCGCAAGACCTCCCAAAGATGCTCTTGAGTTTTGGGAACAATTTGGACCTCCCAGTATGCTGCAGAGATGGTGTTGTTCTGTTTGTAAGACTGCTCCGTTTACTAATTTCATTAGAGACATCCATAAAGAAAGCGGTGAAGTTATACAGCCGAAAAATTTGGTGTTTGAGGGAGTTCGTGCAGATGAGAGTGATAAGAGAAACAAATATAAAAAAATTACTCATAGAGTAAAACAAACGAAACAAATTAATGCCGAGCCCATATTGCATTGGAATATGGCAGAAGTATTTTTATACTTGTTGTACAGAAATATTCGATTAAATAAAGGTTATCGATATGGGTTGCATAGAGTTGGTTGTGCTGTTTGTCCTTACGGCTCAAATCTCTATGATTATATCGTAGCAACTATTTTTCCTAAGTTGTCAAACAGCTTCACAGAGAAGATAAATTTTGTTTTAAGGGATTCCGAGACCACGGAAAAAGATAAAATTAAAAAATACATATCAGAAGGTCAATGGAAAAAGCGAGCTGGTGGCCGAGGAATTGATACAAATGGAACACGTTTAGATTTTATTCAAGATGATATAAATCTTCAAGCAATTTTAAGGAACCCTCGGGAAGATTTCTTTGAGTGGCTGAAAACCGCTGGAAAAGTTTTGCACAGAGTCGAAAACGATAAAATAATTGGGGAAATAAAAACAGATAATGAATTGTTTGACTTTGAGCTTAAAAATACTGAAGGCAATGAACAAGTTATTCAGCTACAAGGGATAGGCCGAGATATTATTTCTCAGAGCAAGCTAAAAAAAATTATGTATAAAACAACCTATTGTATTCATTGCGGTGTTTGTGAGACAGAATGTCCAACAGGCGCTTTAAGGGTTACCTCACGAGTTAAAGTTAATGAGGAAATGTGTATCCATTGTTCGAAGTGTCTTAATTTTGCCGAGAAAGGTTGTTTGGTAGCAAAATCCATTTCTGTTACTGGAGGAGGTAGTAAGGTGAACAAGGATAAAATCGCAACGAGTAAATACCAAAATTTTGGAATGAGGAAGACATGGTTGGTAGATTTTTTAAACAGATTAGAAAATTGGTTTGAAAAAAATAGTTTAGGTAACCGTCAAATTGAATCCATGATTGCCTGGCTAAAAGATTGTGAATTATTAAATGGACAGAAAGCGCCAACGGAAACATCTCTGATATTGAAGGAAATTATAAGATCAAATGAAAAGTTGGTTTGGGAAATTATATGGATAAATTTTTTCTACAATATAAAACTTATTGAGTGGTATGTATCCAATCTTGCTTGGAATACAGTGAATTCTTCGAAGGAATTGATTGAAAGGATTATTGATTTCGATGAACGAAATAAGCCGAAAACTTCTTCTAATAGCATAAGCTCCTTACTTAATATGTTTGACAAATCACCCTTAGGAAAAGAACTAAAAATTGGAATAATAGAAAAAAAGGGGAATGTTAGATATGCAAGAAAAATAGGCACTGATGAAATTCACCCAATGGCAATTGCCTATTCTTTGTATAGATTTGCCGAAGATAAAAAACGATATGATTTTACGGTTTCAGATTTTTACGAAGATAATTGTGAAGGAGGCCCTTACAAACTTTTTGGAATTTCCAGGGAAAAATTGGGGGATATTCTAAGATATCTTCAGGCAGAAAAAAATGAGACAGTACGAGTTGATTTGACGGGGGGGTTAGATAATATTTTTCTGAGAGAAGATATAACGTCAATGGATATCTTAAAAACATTACATGTTTAAAATGAAAAAAACTGCTGGATTATTTCGTTATCTTACCTTTGGCCTTCGTCAGGAATGGATGGAGCTGTTTTTTAAATTGAAGACAAAAGTATTAGAATCTTCCAATTTAGGCCCAATACAAATTGATGCTCTTTATTTTTATTTAAAAGACATGGAGCTAATAATAAATAGAAGTGAAACAACAATATTCTATAAAGAAGTAAGTTATCTGTATCAACAAGAAGGTATCAACTCAGAAAATTTGTGGTCTTTTTTGTGGGTGAATCTTTATTTTAATGCTCCGCTTTTCAGATGGTGGGGAAGTTTGGGGCGTGGTGAATATACAAGAGAAATGACTATCTCTTTACTATCTGATTTCTACGGGAAAAAGAATCGATCTATCACCAATGCTTATTTGGCGTTGATAGGTACGTTTGAAAGCACTCCGATTGGTAGCGGTTTGAAAATTGGGAAAGTTGAGAAAGATGGTAGAACAAGAAAAATCATAAAAGAGGGCAGGTATTCCTTTAATCCACTTGTCGTACTTTGTTCGCTTTATAAGTATGCGGAGATAAGTAATAATTATCAGATAGATATAGAAAGCATTAAAGATTCGTCATTTAGCCCGCAAAATATTTTCGTGTTAAGTACAGAAGAAATAAAACAATTGGTTTTATCTCTCTTTGAGCCTGAGTTCCTGAAGATTGCTTTTATAAATGAGAGAATAGTTTTTGTGTTAAATAGTCATAAAAAGAGTTTAGATGTTTTAGATTTATATCATCAGCAGGAGGAAAATCTTGGATATAAAATATAATGAGATTATCGAGCTAAATGATTACTTTCAACCGGCTTATGATTTAACGAATGAAACCGGTAATTATTGGGAACAGTTTATCACGAACGATAAATTTTTTGATGTCTTACGAGGGGTGTTAAGTTCCCTGGAGGGGCAGCGTCCAGATGAACGAAAGTCAATCTGGTTGCAAGGCACTTATGGGACAGGGAAAAGCCACGCAACTGCTGTTATAAAACATCTCTTGTTTGATCCCGAGATCGAGACAGGAGAATTTATTGGAAATTTCGGGGACACACAATTGAAATCCAGGATACTTAGTCTTCGTGATAAATTGCGGGTCTTTCCGGTAATATTAAAAGGAACGTCTAACATTACGGACAATAGAACTTTTGCTCTCGTAATCGAAAGAGCAGTCAAAAGTGCCCTGAAACAAAATAATATAGAGATCAACACCAAAAGCGATTTTGAAAAAATGATTTATCAAATTTCGACAAATCCCGGGTATATCAATTGGGAAAGTGTCATTCAAGAATACCCGCAAATAAATATGTTTGTGAAAGATAAAGAGGATTTATTAAAGAAGCTAAAAAATGAAGATTTGGATATCTTGAAAAATTTAGAGGAACTGTCTTCTGTTGTTGGCATTCATTTTTCGTACAGTGAGATTACCAATTGGTTAAAGGAAGTCATAGAAGAATTGAGGGAGCAAGGTAAAGCTGACAACTTAATGATTTACTGGGATGAATTTACCTCTGTGCTTGAACTTCCAAACAGCGGCATTTTATTAACCGAATTACAAAATATTGCTGATCTATCCGTAAATAAAGGTGTCTATCTTTTTATGGTCAGCCATCGTAACCCATCGCAGGCAAACATTACAAAGGACGACATGGAAAAAGTCCTCGGCAGGTTTAGGATGCTTGATTATTCGATGGAACCTATCACTACATACCATATAGTCGGCGCTGCGATTAAAAAAAAGGATAAATCAACGTGGGAATCGTTAAAAGACGAAAAATCATCTGTTATGGATGATTTGATAAGAAGGATAGTTGGCACTGAAGAAGGCATTAGGGATTATACGCTACTCGAAAACCTTTTCCCAATTCATCCATATACAGCCTACCTTTCCACCTTTATTGTAAGAAATATTGGCTCAACCGAACGGAGTATTTTTGAATTTCTCTATGATGAAAAGAGAGGTTTCAGCAAGTTTATCAAAGAAAATCCGTCGGGTGTTAACGGTGTATTTCTCACTGTCGATTATCTTTGGGACTTTTTTATGGAAGAATTTGAAAGAATTGATTACCAGAGATTTTCATCTATTCTGGATAAGTATAAACTACACATACAGACTGTTGAAGAGGAAAACCGACTTTACAGCGCCATCTTCAAAGGCGTGCTTCTATTAAACATACAATACAAGATGGTGAAGGTGGCTGAGGCAAGGGATACTTTAGTTGCTCCAAGTGTGACTAACATCAAATCTATGTACTGGGGAACGGAGTATGAAAATGACATTGAAGCAGCCTTGAATTATTTTGATTCCAAGCAAATTATTTCCAAAGATCCGGATAATCTTTTCCTGGTTTCATCTTCCAGTCTGCCATTTAAAGAAGTTGAAAAGGAAAAAGAAGGCTTGAAAGGGCTTTACGATCAGATAGATAAAATCCTATCAAAAGAGCAAGTTAGAGAAATACACGATACATTTACCAATTCTGTTCTCAGAAAAACTGAATTAAAGATTTTTGATGCCTCTCTAAATGAATATTTACTGAAAAATAGGTTAAAGAAAGCTTTCGTAGAAGATTATGCGCTTCACATAGTTGTGTTAATTGCGAAAAATATTCAAGAACGAGAACAGATCAAAATGACCGTTAAAAATATTTTGAAAGATACGGAGTTTAACAATATTGTCTTTATTCTGCTTGAAGAACTCTTTGGTGAGGATATTTTCAACCAATTTGTCGATTATCAAGCACGAGCAACTATTGCAGATAGACACAACTATACTGAAGAACGGATCTCAAATGAAGATTACGCCAGGAAAGTTTTGGATAGATGGATTCATTTAATTAAATCTGGCTATGCTGAATGGTCTTTAAGTGGAAAGCGAGAAATTGGAAGCTTCACTGAAGAAAACAATGGTAAATGCTTAGTCAAAGATTTTAGCGAACTTGTTAACGAAAGATTATCGGCTAAAATATTTAGCTCAGGATTAGAAGTGCTAAAAGAAGCAAAGAAAAATAATAATGTTTGGACAGAGAAAATGGCAAAAGTATCAGCCAAGAACTTTCTCTTTGCTAACAACAGGGATTTTATTGAAACTAAAACGTCTTCTGGGCCTGAACGGTACACAAGAGAAATTATAAAAGATAATTTCGGTGAGTATATTGTTGATGAAGGCTTACAATTCAAAAAAGAAGTCGATGTGAATCATCCTATTGTCAAAATGAATAGCGAGATTCAAAAGATAATCAACGGGAAAAAGAATTCAGGTGTTTTCAATCTTGGCGATACCTTGAAATTCCTAACAAAACCGCCTTTTGGTTTATATCCCAATATGCTTCATCTTGCGACATTGGGATTTTTGATGAGGGCTTATGTTGGGAAATTGTACGAGTCGGGAAGAGGAAAACCGATCGAAAAAGAGATTATGTGGGACAAAATACTCGATCTATTCAAATATTGGGAGAGTAAAAAAGCTTCAAATAAATTAGAAGTAAGATTAGGGACAGCAGAAGAAAAGAAATTGATTACCGCGTTAACAGTTGTTTTTAATTTACAGAATATTGAAAGTTTAAGTGATTTAAGATGGGGAATTAGAAACTGGATAAAAGAATCTGATTATCCTTTGTGGGTGTTCAAATTATCTGAAAATACAAATGATGGAATTAAGTTAAGCATTGATAAAATCATCGATTTAATCGAGTCAATGGATACTGAAATTTCTCAGTCTGATATAAAAGGTGTATTGGATGCCGTTAAAGTTGTAGAAACCGACTTGAAATTTTTTGTTTTTAAAAAGGAAAGAAGTCGTGCGCTGTTTGTTGCTTGGTTAAAGGGTATCGAAAATATTCATATTGAAGATGAAGAAATAGATGGAGTGATTTCATATACCAGGCACAACATGCCGGAAGAAATCGGGGTCGCTTCCTGGAAAAAGGATAATGTAAGGGAAAAAGTGAAAGACTGGTATATAGAAAAATCAAAACCACAACCTGAACAAACATATCAAAACGAGGATGGAGATCGGGGCTATACTGATGGTTCTATGCCTGCACATAGCGAGATATCGGAACGTAGAAGAACGATGGTAATCGAAAAAATTGAAGCTTACCGGGGTGACTGGAAGTCTGTTTTGAAGAAAGTAGTTAAGGAGCATGATGAAATTGTAAGTATTTTAGAGAAATATTTATGATGTAATAACGTTGTGAAGGTTTACTGCAGTTACTATTCTCAAACCTTGCCAAAATACTGAGCATAAATTCCATACGATTAATTTTGTGTGGGGGAATGATATGATCAAAAGTTTTAATTCAATAGAAGAATTGTTGCAGGCAATTGATATAGATAAAAAAGCCGGTTCACCGAGCGCGCAACGATACCCGCTTAGATTGATATTTCTGAATAATTTCGATTCCTTTAAAGCCATAATTTCCTATTTACTAGATCGCGAAGTAACGACCTTACAATTAAAAACCCTATTACCTCACAATGATGGATGGTTTACTTTAGACAATGTTCTTGATAGCGTAAAGCTTCTCAGGAAAGATACCGTCGTTGTTCCATTTTCTGAGATGTTGAGGTTTTTCCCTGCAATAGAGTTTAATGCAATCATTACCAGTCTATTTGAAATAGAAAACAGCAGCATAAATTATTTTAGGAGAATCTACATTCCTTTAGTTGGGCTGAAGGAAAGATTTGAAAAAGATTTTCTAAGGACTTTTCATCGCAAAGATAATTGGGCTCCAATTTGGAACCTGGAAGAGCGACTTCATAAGAAAATTAGGATTTATCAAATTGCCTATAATATAGACTTTGAAGCATGCTCAGTTCCAAAGGATTTTAAAACAATAAATAGCACCTCAGATTGGTTGGAACTATGGAGACAGGATAATCTTGATAATGTCATATGCAAGTCTAAATCGATGGCATATTTATATGAAAAATTTCTTCCAGATGCCATTTTCCTTTTGGAAAAAATAAACAATCAAAAAGATTACTCAGAGAAAATTGTTGGCCTGAAAATCCCGATTGAGTACAAAGAATCAGATACACCTTTTTGGGATACCTTAATAAACGAGGTAAGTGAAGGTGATGATTCATCTTTGTTGGATTTTCAACGTCTTGTTAATCACCACTTTAATGTAAAAAACTTTAATACCATATCCACTATAGGGTTATTAAGGCTTTGGTTTCAGCATAAAGATAAATACAGCCGATGGCTTTTAAGAAATTGGGTCATAACTCAGGATAATTTAAATAAGAATTATGTCTTTAAAGTTATGTCTGATATAAAAGCTTACACGGACGATGAATTGATAGATCAGATCTGGCTAAAAATATTCGATAGTATCTCTGTCAAAAAGGATATTTTTACTGAGAGAAGATCCTGTCTGAAACTCATCCATAAAGACTTAAAACTTCCCTCCCATCAGATCGAGAAAAAACTGCAGGATAAGCTTAATTCTATATGTGATGATTCAATAGAAAATCAGTCTAATTATTTAACCAATATTTCATTTGCGGAAAGAAAATATATTATTGAATCATTTAAAAATTGTAACGAAGATGACCGAAGTAACCACCTAGAAATTATTAGAGAAATATATCCAGAGCTTTTTTACTATTTAAAATGGGATATTACCGTAAATAATGAAAAATTAGAAAAGTGGATAACGGAGTATTTCCGAGAGTATAACGAATCAAAACTATTGGATCAACGGTCTGATAAATTATTAAACATTCTTAATGAAAAAAACAAAGACGTTCAAAGTTTCTATGACTGGTATTATAAAATAGAGAATTTCCCGGACCTTGGTGATGCTTGTGTCATTTGGATTGATGGATTAGGTGCTGAATGGCTTCCTCTGATTGAATACCTAATCAACAAACACGGCAAGGAAAAGAATAAATATGTGGCAGAAAAATACATAAAGAAGGCTAATTTACCAACTGTAACGGAATGTAACCGCTTTGATAATGCTGTTCACATCTTAGAATTGGATAAATACATCCATGATGAGAATCCATATAAATATCCTGATGATTTGATAAAACAGATCGAGTTGATCGAACGTTTTATTAAAAGGGAAATAGTTGAGAGAAGTGATGAAAATATCATCATTGTATCAGATCACGGATTTACCTTCCTTGCCCAAAAAAAGTTTGGAAATTATAAGAAATTTGATTTTTCTGAATCCAACCATGAAGGCAGGTGTATGTGGACAGAGAGAGATTATCAAGATGATTCAGAATTCTTACTATATAAAGATACAAAAGCGTTAATAGCCTTAAAACATACTTCCTTATATAAGACTCCTTATCGTGAAGTTCATGGTGGAGCTACTCCTGAAGAAGTTTTGGTCCCATGTATTGTAATTTCAAAAATTGATGAGAGGGTTGCGTATAATGTGAAATTGTTGACAAAAGAGATTTCCGTTAGGAATCCGCTTGTAAATATTGAAATAGAACCATTACCAGCCACCCCACCTGTTTTGGTTTGGAAAGGCAAAGATATGCCACTTGAAAAGAAAAATGATAAATGGTGTGTGAAATTGACAGGGTTTAAAGCAGGCAAGTATGAGTTTGAATTGAATGTTCATAGTCAGAAGTTTGATGTAGCGATAACAATTGAAGGCGGTTTTAAAGAAAAGGATTTGATATGAATCAATTAGACGAAAAAATTAAGAATTCCTTTCCAGATGAATCTGTATATAAGATCCCTAAGAGATATAGTGTTTTTTCCGGAAGAAATCTACCCTCTTTTATCAAAGATTGGCTTATTCGTAAGTATACCGATGAAAAAGGTGATCTGGACACACATGGATTACTTTTATTTTTAGACGAGCATATCGCGCATAAAAACAGCGATATAAAAAATAGAATTAGAACACACAGTGAAGAAATAACGATACTAACAAGATTTATTGTAGAAACAGATATATTAAAAAATGTGCTTAAATTTTCTATCCCTGATCTTGGGATAAAGAATAATGAAGGCAAGATTCCTGATTATGTGGCTAAAAAACATAAGGAGTTGAAGGATGGTGAAATTTGGGGTGTCATCAGATTAGTTTACATTCCTCCCGAAGGTAAGAACAGGGGTGCAATTGAACTTATAGACTTTAAACCATTTAAGCCTTATGACGTCAATATTGATTATTTCCGAAGTGTTAGGAAAGATTTTTCTCTGGAAGAATGGGTGAATTTGTTAATTCGCTCAATGGAATACAATGCTAACGGTTTTGAAAATCTTACACAAAAGCTACTTTTCATTAGTCGGTTATTGGTTTTTGTTGAGCCTAATCTTAATATAATTGAGCTTGCACCCAAAGGAACTGGCAAATCTTATGTTTTTGGAAATATAAGTAAATACGGATGGCTAATCAGTGGTGGAACGGTAACAAGAGCAAAACTATTTTATGACGTTTCAAGAAAAGCTGCCGGTATCATAAGTCATTATGATTTTGTCTCTATGGATGAAATCGAAACAATTAAGTTTGCTGATGAGAATGAACTACAAGGTGCATTAAAAAATTACTTGGAGAATGGCGTTTTTACGGTTGCAAATTATAGAGGCACATCTTCATCCGGTTTAATGTTGCTTGGCAATATTGTTCTATCAAGTACTATGCAGCCAATTCATACTAAATATTTTTCGGGCTTACCGCCTTTTTTCCAATCTTCTGCTTTATTGGATCGGTTCCATGGTTTTATAGAAGGCTGGAGATTGCAAAGAGTTCATGAAGATTTAAAGGTTAATGGTTATACTCTAAATGTTGAATATTTCTCTGAAATCTTACATTCGTTGAGAGAAACCTCGAATTATTCTTATATCGTTGGCGAACTATTACAGATTCCTCAAAAAGCCGATACAAGAGATACAACTGCGATTAAAAAGCTCTCATCTGCTTATTTAAAATTACTCTTTCCGCATGTAGAAAAACCGAGTGATATTAGTAGAGAAGATTTCTATAATTTCTGTCTTAAGCCGGCTCTGGAAAAACGAGGGATCATTAGAAAGCAAATTTCTTTAATTGATAGTGAATTTAGTGAAGATTTACCTTCGATAGAAGTGAAGAATAGCAAGTATTTTAATTAGCTTGTCGTCTTGCGACGTGTTTCGGAACGTCGGAACGTGTCAATGAAAATGAGACACCCCCATCAATAATCTAGACCATCACCGAATCACTTTCATTCGGCGATGGTTTGTTAATCCAGACAGCCTCTGGTAATGCCATCGGTTTCGGAATCGTAGTAGAGTAGAGAACTGGCATTGCCTGCTTTAGGCGAGCTTATCTGTTTCCGCCCCTTTCGTCTGGCGGTGCCTAAATAGCTATGCCATGGTTGTTTTGCCAATCCTCCCTCATCCAACCGTGCATGCGGTTTTCCCGCACACGGCTTTCCGATGTTCTTCACTGCAAGACATGCGCCCTTGCTTGGCCTTGCGGTAAAGCTTCCTCTGTAGTCGCAAATTCGGAGGACACCCTACTAATTTCGGCAATGCAATATCTAAAATGGAGAATGGAGGATTACATCTTAAATATTAAGTAATGATATTACGGCTGTTTAGCTTAAATAGTGAATATTTAATATGCGACTCAACAAAACCACAAGGGGCGGGGAACATAAC
>Ga0209121_10002270_pt1 | contig 19664 bp, 21 predicted proteins | sample Cruoilmetagenom3_FD_187292 | JGI IMG/M metagenome (GOLD analysis project Ga0209121, IMG submission 187292) | Oil polluted marine microbial communities from Coal Oil Point, Santa Barbara, California, USA - Sample 3 (SPAdes) (version 2) | ecosystem: Environmental > Aquatic > Marine > Oil seeps ...
AAGGCAGTATTCTCGAGATGAATGGGAACTATACTGGAAAGAAAAACTGGGCATCAAAGGTTATTTTAATATCCGGATCGAAGAGGTTCAAATATCATGGTGCCACAACTTTTGAACGTTACCAATATATTTAATTTTATTGAAATAAGATAAGGCTGTCAAGATTAAATAAAGTAGTCCTTTAAAAACCGCAAAATCCGGGTTTATCAATTGATCCTGTTTACATAATCTTTCAATGCTATCTGCCAGAACCGCATGGTCCTTTTAGTAACTTCAGTGAATTTTCTGCAACTGAATACAGAATAATGTGGACGGGGGGCTCTTCTTTGAAGTTGATCGGATTTTATGGGTTTAATGTCAATATCCGTTATATTTGCATATTCCAATATTCTCAGAGCGAATTCATACCAGTTACACGTTCCCCTGTTTGTAAGATGAAAAGTACCTGTGTAATTACCTTCAATAAGCAGCTTTACCGCGGAGGCCAGATCCACCGTATAGGTTGGTGATCCCGTCTGGTCATCAACTACCTGGAGCATCTTCTCGTTTTTTGCCTTTTCGATAATAGTATTGACAAAATTTTTCCCGTTTTTTCCGTAAAGCCAGGCAGTTCTTATCAGCATGTAGTTATTGGAAAATTCCTTCAGGTACAGCTCTCCCTGCAATTTGCTCTGACCGTACGCACTAACAGGATTACATGAATCATCTTCTACGTACGGAGTTTTCTTTTTTCCGTCGAATACATAGTCTGTACTGAATTGTACGATTTTGATGCCGGCATCTCTGCATGACATGGCAACATTTTTTACACCTTCTGCGTTTACGGAAAAGCATCTCTCCCTGTCTGATTCACAGGCATCAACATTTGTATAGGCAGTAGCATTAATGACAACATCCGGGTTCGTTTCTCCAATGATGCGACGACAGTCATCGAGTGAAGAGATATCAAAATTCTTGCTGTTCTTTCCGGTAACTTCATGCGACAAAATCAGCATATTAACAATATCGCTGCCAAGCATCCCTGTGTATCCCAAAACCAGAATCTTCATCAGTATTTTACTTCCTTCAAGAATAATCCCTGCGGCGGCGCCGTAATACCCGCCTTTGTTCTGTCTTTACGTTCCATGATTTCGAAAAACTCCGTTGATGTGAGCTTACCCTTACCTGCATCAACCAGGGTACCTACAATGTTCCTGACCATGTGACGTAAGAAACCATTCGCTTCTATGGTAATGCTTATCATCTGATCTCCTTTTGTTTCAATGCTGGCATCAATAACAGTTCTGATATGATTTGAAGCATCATCATTAGCCCCGCAAAAGGAGGAGAAGTCATGAGTTCCCTTGAGTAAAATGATCGCCTCTCTCATGGCATTTACGTTGAGGGGATCATAAATATTCCACGAGTAATTTCTGTAAAGAACAGATCTGATACAGCTGTTATATATGTTGAAGGAATACACCTTGCTTCTGGCATCATACCTCGCGTGAAATCCCTCGTCTACTTCTGATAACTCTTTAAGAACGATATCCTTCGGAAGAAGACTGTTTATTCCTCTTAAGAGACTTGAAACCCCAATCAGGGATCTTGTTTTGAAGTTTGCGACCTGATTTATTGCGTGAACACCTGCATCTGTCCTTCCGGAGCCAATGACTTTTATTTTTTCCTGAGTAATCGTACTGATCTTTTCTTCTAAAACCTGCTGAATCGTAATGCCATTTGGTTGCCATTGCCATCCATGATAACAGGTGCCATCATATTCGACAATAATCTTGATATTTCTCATGATGCTCGCTGCTTGATACTGGATACTGGATACTGGTTACTGGTTACTGGTTACTGGATACTGGTTACTTATTGCTCATCACTCATTGCTCGTCTCATTCAAAGCTTCAACGGCAGGAAGTTTTTTCCCTTCCAAAAGCTTGAGAGACGCACCGCCGCCGGTTGATATATAAGTAATGTAATCACTCTCACCAGCTTGGTGAATGGCAACATCCGTATCGCCTCCCCCTACAATTGTAAGAGCGTGTGAACTTGCAACGGCATGTGCCATGGCGAACGTTCCCCTGCTGAATGCGTCAATCTCAAAAACACCCATAGGACCGTTCCAGATGACTGTTTTCGCATCATGCAGAACCTCGGTAAAAAGAGTAATCGTGGCAGGACCAATATCCAGACCCATCCAGTTCGGATCTATCTCCTGTACCGGAACGATTTTCGTCACAGCTTTTGGATCCGCTTTCTCCGCTATAACGCAATCAACGGGAAGATACAGTTTTACCCCTAAATTTCTCGCTGTTTCAATACCCCTGCGAGCCGTATTTATAAGATCTTCTTCGATAAGGGAAGTCCCTACTTCATGACCCATTGCCTTGAGAAAGGTAAATGCCATCCCTCCACCAATTATCATTTTATCAACTTTTTCAATAAGGTTGATCAGGATCTGCAACTTATCGGATACCTTTGCGCCACCAACAATAGCGACATATGGTTTGAAGGGGTTTTCGAGAGCTGTTTTGAAATAATTCAACTCTTTTTTCATAAGAAAACCGCTGCCACACTCTTTTGCATACCTGGTAATGCCTACATTAGATGCATGAACCCTGTGCGCGTTACCAAAGGCATCATCTATATACACATCCGCGAAACTTGCCAATTCCCTTGCAAATTCGTCAGAGTTCTCTGTTTCCTCCTTGTGAAATCGCAGGTTCTCCAGCATGATAACGCATCCCGGCCTCAAATTATCAATAAGATTTGTTACCTCACTACCGATACAGTCTTTAGCCAGAGTGACTTCCTTGTTGAGAAGACGTGACAGCCTTCTCGCTACGGGATTTAGGCTAAGCCTGTCAACGAATTTGCCCTGGGGTCTTCCCAGATGAGAAATAATAATAATCTTTGCCTTTTCATCCAGGGCATGGTTAATGGTCGGAAGTGCGGCCCGAATTCTCCTGTCATCAATAACATTAGAATTTTCATCCAGCGGAACATTAAAATCAAACCTGCAGAGAACCTTTTTACCTTTAAGATCGATTTGATCAATATATTTCATGTGTCCTCCCATATTTCACTTTTAATTGATTTTCTTAAAGATGTCGCAAAAATAGTGCCTCATTTATATATATTACCATCATATTCAGGTCAAGGGAGAAATCGAGAGCAAATTGTATTGCATTTAATGGACAGACATGTTATTAAGCGCCGATTTATGAACAGTTAATATAAGTTAATATATAAGAGGGAGTAAAGACATGGGAGCTACAGCAGACAAACTAAAGGCCTTCGAAGAAAAAAGAGACAGTTTATTGACGATGGGCGGAGAAAAGATGATCGAGAAACAGCATGGTCTGGGAAAACTCACCGCCCGCGAAAGAATCAGGCTCTTCTTCGATGATGGAACGTTTCAGGAAACTCAGTTATTTGTAAAAACTCGCTCAACCCTTTTCGGATTGGGAGAAAAGGACATCAAGGCAGATGGCGTTATTACCGGTTTTGGGAAGGTAAACGGCCGCACGGTTTTTGCGTCATTCCAGGATTTCACAAGTGCCGGCGGAAGTCTTGGAGAAATGCACGCAAAAAAGATATGGAAAGTTATGGATATGGCAATGGATGCCAGGAAACCATTTGTCTCATTTAATGATTCAGGCGGTGCGCGTATTCAGGAAGGGGTTCCGTCTCTTGACGGGTACGGTGGGATCTTCTATCGTAACACCATCGGATCGGGATACATCCCTCAGATTACGGCAATCATGGGACCTACGGCTGGAGGAGCGGTATATTCACCGGCACTTACGGACTGGGTATTTATGGTTAAAGAAAGCAGTTACATGTATATAACGGGACCAGATGTTATCAAGGCCGTCATCGGAGAGGAAGTTACCCATGAGGATCTCGGCGGAGCCATGGCACACGCGACAAAAAGCGGGGTTTGCCATTTCGCCACAGAGAATGACGAAGACTGCATCAACGGGATCAAGACTCTGTTATCCTATCTGCCGGACAGCTGTCACAGTCCCCTTCCCATTGTGGAATGTACCGACAGTCCGGACAGGGAATGTCCCGAACTCGACACGATCGTCCCCGACAGGGCGACCCGTGCTTATGACATGAGAAAAGTGATTCAGACCATAGCAGATAACAACGAGATATTCGAGCCCCATGCACTTTGGGCAATAAGTATTATTGTAGCCTTTATCAAGATCAATGGACAAACTGTTGGTGTCATTGCAAATAACCCGAAGGGCAATGCAGGTGTCCTGGATTACACGGCATCCGACAAGGCATCACGCTTTATCCGGTTCTGCGACGCATTTAATATTCCCCTTTTAACCTTCGCAGATGTTCCTGGATACATGCCGGGAACTGCCCAGGAGTGGGCCGGGATTATCAGCCACGGAGCCAAGCTTCTTCATGTATATGCCGAAGCTACTGTACCCAAGATTACAGTTGTCACTCGTAAAGATTATGGTGGGGCTTATATTGGCATGTGCAGTAAACAGTTGGGTTCTGACTATGTGATGGCATGGCCGACAGCCGAAATCGCGGTTATGGGCGCAGAAGGGGCCTGCAACATCATCTACCGTCGCGAAATCGCAGCCGCTGAAGACCCCGCAGCCAAAAGGAAAGAATTAGTTGCTGCCTATGAAGAGCAGTTCAATAATCCCTATTTCGCAGCACGCATGGGAATAATTGAAGAGGTCATCGCACCCAGAGAAACAAGAAAACGGGTAGCTACGATTCTCGATGCCCTCAAGGATAAAACAGAGGTAAGGCCTCCGAGAAAACACAACAACCTTCCTCTGTAAATTAAGTTTCGGGTTTCGAGTTTCGAGTTCAAAAATGAAGGGCCAGTATTCGACATGATCGAAAACTGGCCTTTTTATTGCTAAAAAAGTTCAAAACTCAAATTCCCGGATTAGGTGGATTACAGGATTAAGGGATTAGGCCCTTAGGTGTAACGTTCTTGCAAAAATGGCAAAAGAATTTAACCGGGTTGAAGGAGTGAAGGGTAAGAAAATAATCCTTTAATCCTTAATCCTTACAATCTCCATAGCTTTTTCCACTCGCCTGAGAATTGAATCTCTTCCCAGAATAACAAATATTTTGTCAAGCTCCGGGCCGGCAAGTTTTCCTGTTACAGCGGCTCTTATGGGCATAAATAATTTCCGCCCTTTCAGGTCTGTATTCTCGCGTACGGTATTGATAACTAAACTATATACATCATTGCTGTGGCTGTTTATATGGTCCAGTGAATCACGAACCAGCCTGACAACCCCAAGAGCTTCCTTTTCTCTTAAAAGAGAGATGGCATCCGGAGACAATTCATACTTTGCATCAAAAAATATATCAATATATTCCCCAATATCAGAGAGAGTGGCCAGGTTATCCCTGATAGCCTCAGCGACTGAGTAAAGCCACGTCTCATCGAGAGAAGAACAATCATATCCGGCATTATTAATAAAAGGAATCAATTGTCTTGTTAGTTTTTCCAGGTTGTAATTTCTAATATAAATACCATTTAACCACTTCAATTTATTTTCGTCAAATATGGCACCACTCTTACCTGCCCTTTTCAATGAAAATACTTCGATTATCTCTTTAATCGAACATATTTCTTTTCCTCCGCCGAAAGAGCTTCCGAGAAGGGATAGATAGTTCAGAAATGCCTCCGGCAGAATACCCTTTTCCCTGAATTCCTTCACAGAAACAGAGCCGTGTCTTTTGCTCAATTTTGTCCGATCCTTCCCCAGAATCAGAGAATGATGCGCAAAGAACGGGGGTTCAAATCCCAATGCCCTATAGAGAAGCATTTGCAATGCCGTATTGGAAAGATGATCTTCTCCTCTTATGACATGGCTTATTTCCATGTAATGATCATCGATAACAACTGCAAAATTGTATGCGGGAAACCCGCTGGAACGCATAATAATAAAATCTCCAATGGAATCACAATCAAATCTCATGGCCCCGCGGATCAGGTCTTTGAACTCTACGATTCCTTTTTCGACCTTAAAGCGGAAGGCAGGATTTCTCCCTTGATTTTCAAATTCTGCCCTTTGGTCGGCGGTAAGATTTCTGCATTTTCCCATATATCTGGGCATCTGCCTCATTGAAACAAGCCTTGCCCTCTCTTTCGCCAGCTCTTCTTCAGTGCAGTAACACGGGTATACTTTATCCTCTTTAATCAGTTTATCGAGATACTTTTTATAGATACCAAGCCGCTCGAACTGATGATACGGACCGAAGGCCCCATCTTTTCCAGGTCCCTCGTCCCAATCAATATGAAGCCACTGAAGTTCTTTCAGGATCCCGTCTTCAAAATCCTTTGAAGTCCTCTCCCTGTCAGTATCTTCAATCCGAAGGATGAATTCCCCACCATAATGTCGAGAAAACAGCCAGTTAAAAAGAGCAGTTCTGGCATTCCCCACATGGAGTTCACCCGTGGGAGAAGGAGCGAATCTTACTCTTGGTTTTTTTGACATCTGTTACACGGCCTCTTTTTTTATCGATACGACGGCAAAGGCGGCGATGCCCTCACCACGACCCGTAAAGCCCATCCCCTCATTAGTCGTTGCTTTAATGTTTACCCTGTCCGCTTTTACATCTAAAACTTTTGAGATATTTTGTACCATTTTATATATGTGCTCTTTTAACCTGGGTTTTTCCAGAATTATTGTAGAATCTACATTATTTATTTTATAATTCTCCCGGATCGCCAAATCCTTAACCTTAAAGAGAAGTTTAAGGCTTGATATATCTTTATAGGAAGGATCGGTATCGGGGAAATGCTTCCCTATATCACCCATCCCCAAGGCACCGAGAATGGCATCGCATATGGCATGTAAAAGAACATCCGCATCGGAATGCCCAAGAAGTCCGTTTTCATGGGGTATTTCCACGCCTCCCAGTATGAGGCTTCTTCCTTTGACCAGCCTGTGACTGTCATATCCGATACCTATTTTCATATTTTCCCCTCTTGGAGTCGGCCATGAAAGTTTTCATTCACAACAACTGCGTTTTTTGCGCAGATGTTGGCGGAAAATAAATTCGAAATCCGAAGCACGAAATTCGAAACAATATCAAAGTCTTAAACTCGAATGTCCGAAACTGTTTCGAAAATTTGTTATTTGATATTCGGATTTGTTTCGTATTTCGAATTTGCGGCTTTGCCGCTTTAGGATATTATGGCATAAAGCTTTTGAAATATTAATCTGTTTCTTCTTTGTGTCCTGGCGTCCCAACACTTTTTCTCAATAAATACTCGCCCAATTCAATGTCTTCGGGAGTTGTAATCTTGATGTTATCATAAGAACCTTTAATCATCCTTACCTTTATATTAATCCGCTCAACAAGTGAAGCATCATCGGTGCCGTAAATATTATCTTCATAAGCTTTCTGGTAGGCTCTTTTGATAATTTCTCTCTTAAAGGCCTGGGGTGTTTGAGTAAGCCACAGAGTGTCTCTTTTCAGAGTTTCCTTGATTAAACCATTCCCGCCAACGGATTTTACCGTGTCTTTTACGGCCACACCAACCGTTACCGCATCTTCTTCGAACGCCTTCTGGACAGAAGCATTTATGATTTCCTCTGAAACAAAGGGCCGCACTCCGTCATGAATGACTACTATTTCGTTTTCATCACTTACAATATCAAGACCGTTTCTGACAGAATCCTGTCTTTGCCTGCCACCGGCAACTATATGTTTTACCTTTGAAATCTGGTGTTGTTCAACAATTGAATGTCTCGTGTAATCAATATCATTTTCCGGAACAACGAGTACGACATGATTAATGGCCGAGGCTCTTTCAAACGTCCGCAATGTGTGAACAAGAATGGGCACACCACCCAGCAAGAGATATTGCTTGGAATGACTGTTCCCCATTCTCTTTCCCGAACCTCCCGCTACAATAATTGCAACAACTTTCACATTCACTCCATTTTAAACACAAAAGGCCCGGAATTCTTTCCGGGCCTTCAACTTAAACTGACCTACGAGTTTTGATCTGCACGTTTCTGCTCAGCCACAACTTCTTTCCGATTTGAAAATATCATTCTTCCGGCTGTCGTCTGAAGTACACTGGTCACAATCACCTCAACTGTCCGGCCTAAAAATTTATCAGCGTGATCAACAACTACCATCGTTCCATCTTCAAGATATGCCACGCCTTGACCCGGTTCCTTGCCTTCTTTAATGACCTTAACCGTTATCGTCTCACCCGGCAACACCACAGGTTTTAATGCGTTCGCGAGTTCATTTACATTCAAAATTTTTATACCCTGCAGCTCGGCAACTTTGTTCAGATTAAAATCATTCGTAACAAGTTTACAATTTTTCTTCTTCGCCAGGGCAACAAGCTTGGCATCAACACCCTTTAGTTTTGGAAAATCCTGATCAACGATATCGATTTGCATGCTACCACTTTTTTTCATCTTGTTAAGAATATCCAATCCTCTTCGGCCACGGGAACGTTTCATAGAGTCTGACGAATCTGCAATAAGCTGTAACTCATCCAGTACAAATCGAGGAACGACCAAATTACCTTCCACAAAACCGGTATCGCAAATGTCCATCATCCTTCCGTCAATAATAACGCTTGTATCCAGAATTTTATGATCTGAAACTCCCCTTAAAGAACCTTTTGATTGGGAAGAACCGGGAAATTGAAATTCTTCACTTTTTTTGGATCCGAGAATAAGGCCCAGATATCCAAGGCTTATGGTAAGCACAAAGTATATTATTTCCAATGGAACAATGTCCTGTTTCTCTATGGCTGGAATAAACCTGAGACCATAGGCAAAGAGGATGGCAATCAAGAGGCCGACGATGGTTCCGATCACACCGCCAAAGATAACTCGCAGAGACAGTTTCCTTATGGCTTGTTCGATTTGAATGACTAATAATGCTATGATTAAGCCTGATATTAAACCGATTATTGATAAAGATGGATAATTATATTGTATAATAAAATAACCACTTATCGAACAAGCAACAATCAGAAAGAGTCTTACAATTACTTGAAACATTTTTTCTCCTTTCCTGCAATAATAGTTCTTTCTCTGCTACTTATTAATTTTTCAAAGAGCTTTTTTATAAATTAAAAAATACCATATGAGTAAAAAATAAGAATTTAACTAAAAACTTGACTCTCTTACACAGAAAACATGGCATTAAGATCTTTTTCTATTTTTGTTTCTTCAAGATCACTGGCTATGGATATTTCTTTTACCAAAAGACTTTTCGCAGTGTCCATCATTTTTCTTTCGCCGAAAGATAAATCCTTGTCAATTTTTAACCTCAAGAGATCCCGTAAAACCCTGGCTATTTCATAAGCTGATCCAGTCTTAATTTTTTCCCAGTATTCCTTGTACCTTTTATTCCATGTTTGCCGGTCAAGTATAATATCCCGCTCTTTCAGTATGTCATAAACCCGTGGAATTTCTTCCTTTGAAATTAAGCCTCTTAAACCAACAGATTTAGCGCCATTCTGTGGAATCATGATTGTCATGTTATTACCCAAAATCTTGATTACGTAAAATGGCTGTTTACATCCCATGATTTCCTTATTTTCTATGGCTTCTATAATCCCAACGCCATGTGCCGGATAAACAGCCAAATCACCAACTTTAAACATGGTACTACTCCCACCTCTCTTACTACGGTTATTTAAACTATTACTTATACCACATATAGCATTACACGTCAATTAAATACCCGGGACTGTAATTTGTCTTGACTTGGAAAGTTGGAATAGGCTATGTAAACTGGATTCTGCATATTTTTTTGTCCTGAAGAAAGGAGCTCAAATGGCAAAGTATGAATCTACTTCTTTGAGGAACGTTGCAATCATCGGTCATGGAGGAACGGGGAAAACCTCCCTCGGCGAATCCTTCCTTTTTGTCAGTGGTAAATCGGACAGACTGGGAAGAGTTGAAGATGGAACATCTAATCTGGATTTTGAACCCGAAGAGCAGAAAAGACACATATCAATCAGCGCCGCAACAGACTTTTTTGACTGGGATAAACATAAAGTTAATATTCTTGACACACCCGGCGATGCGAATTTTTTTATGGACACCAAGAATTGCCTGCGTATTGCTGATGGTGCCGTCGTTGTAATTGATGCCGTAGGGGGTGTGGAATTCCAGACAGAAAAGGTATGGGAATTTTCTGACGAGTTGTCCCTTCCCAGGGTAATTTACATCAATAAGATGGACAGAGAACGTGCCGATTTTCTTAAAGTCTTAGATAACATAAAGGAACGTTTGGGAAGAAGAGTCACACCATGTTATCTGCCCATAGGCGCAGAAGAGGAATTTAAGGGATTAGTCGATCTCATTAACATGAAGGCCTTTATCTTCGATGATTCAAGAGGCAAATTCAAAAGAGAAGATATTCCATCTGACATGCTGGATGAAGCAGAAACATACAGAGAAACACTGGTTGAAGATATTGCTGAATGTGATGAAGAATTGATGAATAAATACCTGGAAGAAGGTGAATTGAGTGTCGATGATCTGAAAAATGGATTGAGGAAAGGGGTAGTTTCTGGTGAATTGATTCCGTTGACATGTGGTTCAGCGATTAAGAATATAGGAATCATCCCTCTCATGGACATGATTGTCGGTTACCTTCCCTCACCTGTGGATACAGGATCCGTCAAGGGTAAGAAACCGGATTCTGATGAAGTTGAAGAGAGAACCCCCGATACAACTTCTCCATTTTCAGCTATGGTTTTTAAAACGATAGCTGATCCTTATGCCGGCAAACTCACTTTATTCAGAGTGTTTTCAGGAACTGCAGACTCGGATTCCAGTTTTTATAACACATCAAAAAAGGTCAGTGAGAAATTTGGGAACATTTTCTATCTTGAAGGTAAAAGCCAAAAACCGGCAGAATCACTTGTTCCCGGTGATATAGCGGCTGTAGCAAAATTAAAAGAGACGGCTACCGGCAACACAATCTGCAATGAGAAATCCCGGATTATATTTGAAGCGGTTTCTCCTGTTCCCGGTCTCATGTCTTTTGCAATAGAACCAAAGTCAAAAGGTGACGAAGAAAAAATTGTCACTTCCCTTAACAGGCTTGTTGAGGAAGATCCAACACTCGCTGTTCGCAGAGATAAACAGACAAAAGAAATGATACTTTCCGGTATGGGACAGGTCCACATAGAAGTAACGATTGAAAAGATGAAGCGGAAGTTTGGTGTAGAGGTCGAGCTGCGCACGCCCAAAGTACCCTATAAAGAAACGATCAAGGGAAAAACACAGATTCAGGGAAAATACAAAAAACAGTCCGGTGGAAGAGGCCAGTTTGGGGACACGTGGATTAAGATCGAGCCTCTTTCCAAGGGAGAAGGTTTCGTGTTTGAGAACAAGATTGTAGGCGGCGTTATCCCTAAACAGTACATACCTGCAGTAGAAAAAGGTATTGTGGAGGCTATGACTGAAGGGGTCGTGGCAGGTTATCCGGTCGTAGACGTCAAAGTTTCTCTCTATGATGGTTCTTTCCATACAGTGGATTCGTCTGAAATGGCTTTTAAGATAGCCGGATCGATGGGATTTAAAAAAGGGGTTCTGCAATGCCAGCCAACCCTTCTGGAACCTATTGTTAATCTCGATATAGAAATTCCTGATGAGTATATGGGGGATGTGATTGGAGATTTGAACAGCAGGCGCGGGAGAGTTCTGGGCATGGACACCAAGGGATCCAACCAGCTCATAAAGGGGCAGGTCCCATTGGCAGAAATCCTGACATATGCACCTGAGTTGAGGTCGATTACAAGCGGTAGAGGCACATTCTCATTTGAGCATTCCCACTATGAAGAAGTACCTGCCCAAATCGCGGAGAAGATCGTCGCCGAATCGAAAAAGGAAGAGGAATAATCGGATTTTGATAACCGCAGGGGTTATAACGGTCAGCGACAAAGGGGCGCGCGGTGAAAGAGAGGATATCAGCGGCAAGGAAATAATCCGGCTGATAAAAGATATTCCCGCTGCGGTTATGGAATATGAAATTATTCCCGATGAAACGGATATTATATCCCGGAAGCTGATAGAATTGGTTGATGTGAAAAAAATCGACCTTGTTATAACGACGGGAGGCACCGGTGTAAGTCCGCGTGATGTTACTCCTGATGCCACATTGAGGGTAATAGAAAAGGAAGTTCCCGGTATGGCAGAGGCCATGCGGAGGGAAAGCACATCAAAGACACCTTATGGCATGATATCACGTGCTGTTGTAGGGATAAGAAAACAATCGTTAATAGTTAATCTTCCCGGAAGCCCAAGAGCTGTAAAAGAAAATTTATCTGTTATCCTGCCCGCCCTGAAACACACAATCGAGAAAATCAAGGGTGATGAATCAGATTGTGCCGTCTGAGGTACAGCAACACATTATCTTTATGAGTACCAGGCCAGAATATCTTTTCGCACTGTGGGCATATTCGAAAGTTTTCCTGAGTCTGAAAGACATATGGGGGTACACGACTTTCAACATCCATCTTCGGGATATCTTCTAAATTTTCATTACACGCAAGGCAGATTGTAAGAAACTTTTCAGGATCAGGCTTGAGGGAACATTCTTCAATAACTTCACTTAATTGATCTGAGACTCTATCGGAACAGACAATGAACATCCGGCCCAAAAAACTTCTCCCGGCCATATCCCTTCTTCTTGTCAGAACAATCCTTCCCTCTTTCGCACCCCTTCTCAAAAAGTTTCTGTCAATGTTTCCTGTATGGCAAGCGGTATCATAACCGAGTGTACGAAGCCACTTCGTCAGTTTCCCCAAATTTCTGTCTGTCAAGAATTTAGTTTGCTCCATATCAATAAATAATTTAAAATGGAGAATATTTTTTACATATACGTTGTTGGCGTTTCCTCTTCCTCCGGTAGCAGTACTTCTGTCTCCTTTTTACCTTTTTCCAACACTTTTATTTTTTTATTTAATTTGGAGACTTTTCTTGACAGCCTGTACCGTTCCCCTATGTCCAGGAAACCCGCGAATAACAGCCCTACACCAAATGATATAAAAATAAGCATATAACTGGGCACGCTGATATTTATAACATCGTAATATTTAAGTTGAACAGGATCTGTATTTGTCAGCGAAAAAGTAATAATAAAGAGTACAATTAACATACTAACAACGGTGTAGAGAAGCTTCATCCTAGACCTCCTTGTTTTTCTGAAAAAAAGGTAATAAACTATTTCGAGTTTGTTCTACATCCTCCGGAAGTACCCTGACTTCACCTAAAACAGTGGCGAAATTGGTATCCCCCTGCCATCGCGGTACTATATGAAAATGCAAATGACCAGGCATTCCCGCACCCCCGGCCTTGCTTATATTCATTCCAATGTTAAAACCTTCGGGATTCATTACTTCTTTCATGATTCGTACAGACATATCCGTAAGCTCTATCATTTCTATCTTTTCTTCCATGGACATGTCTTCTATTTCAGATATATGCCTGAAGGGAACTATCATTAAATGGCCGGAGTTATAGGGATATTTGTTCATGATGATATAGCACGACTTTCCCTCAAAGAGTATAAGCCCATCTTCCCTGATTGACCCTTTACAAAAAATGCACCCCTCCGGCTTTTGACTCTTTAAATACTCCATTCTTCCGGGGGATTTGATGTGATCCATATATTGTCTCTGATTGAGACCTTTGCATAACGCCCCCGTTTGCCCAATCTCTGCGTCAGACTCAAACTTTAATCCTCGAAATATCCGATATATTCCTGTGGTTAAAATTTTCGCCTTCCTTGAACTTGAACAAAATTGAACATTCTGCAAAGGTCTCTAATTTTCGAGTTCTATTATTTTTCCCGTTATTGTCTCACCAATTTCTATTATACCTAAGGTATTTTGTCGTGCAAATGTACGGTCCGTAGGCGACCCAGGATTAAAAAAAAGGACGTTATCCTTCATTTTATTAGCAGCCCGGTGGGTATGTCCGTATACGAGACATTCTATACCTTCAAATTCCTTAATGAGCTTATCTTCCATACCATAGGGCATTCCCCAGCCATGAATAAGACCTATTTTATGCCCCTCGACTTCAAGGATTAACTTCTCCGGAAATGATCCTCTTACTGAAGCTAAATCCATATTACCACAGACAGCGTAAACTTCTTTTCCTCTGAAAATATCAAGGACACTAAGTTCAACAATATCTCCCGCATGGAGAATCAGTTCCACATCTGAAAAATACTTTTCAACAATCCTCTCAAGCCATATATCATGACCATTGAGGTGAGTATCTGAAATTACTCCTATCTTCATTACAAAACACCTCTAAATTTTCTATTATATCTATATTAAAAACACAAGAATTATTTTAGGAAAGAGCCTCTTTGCTTTTGGTTTGACATTTTATATATGTGAAGATAGTATTAGATAATGAGTCCTTTCAGCCATAATAAAGGATGGAAGAGAAACCGGGAAAATGTAAAAGGAGTTTAACAATGCTTGAAAAAGCGTTAGAAAATATCGCAGAGAAGATACTTGCCCTTGATGAATCGTCTCTCGCCGGTTTATGGGAGAAATATAAAGGTAAAATGGAGAAGTTCGATACCTCTAAAGAATGGGAAAAGGCGGTTATTATATTTTTTATTATAAATTCTGTAAGGGTAAAAAATCATATCTTCAATGAACAGATAAAACATCGTCAGGAAAGTAAATCCGGCAATAAGAAAGCTCAAGACGGAAAGTCACCACATCTGAAACTCGTCAAATGATCGAAAAAGAATCAGCCATCAAGAAAATAGAAGAACTTCAAGAGCAAATTACCTATCATAATAAGCGCTACTATCAACTTGATGATCCGGAAATATCTGATGCCGAATACGATCAGTTGATGTTAGAGCTGATTCAACTTGAAAAGCAATACTCTGACCATATAGATTTAACCGATTCACCTACCCGGCGTGTCGGCGCAGCCCCCCTTGATAAATTTGACACATTCACCCACCTTACGCCCATGCTGAGTCTTGCCAATGCCTTTTCTGAAGAGGACATTCTGGATTTCAATGAACGCACAAAACGATACCTGGGTAATAAAGAAGATATTTCCTTTGTTGTCGAGCCTAAACTTGATGGTGTCGCGGTTAACCTTCTTTACGAAAATGGTATGTTTAAAGTTGGATCAACGAGGGGTGACGGAACAGTTGGTGAAGAGATTACCCAGAACCTCAGGACAATCCATTCCATTCCCTTACGGGTAAAAGAAGCTTCAGATCTGCCAGAAAGAATTGAAATAAGGGGTGAAGTATTTATAAGAAGCGAAGCGTTTAAAAACCTCAACAGAAGAAGAGTCAGTGAGGAAAAACCTCCATTCGCGAATCCGAGAAACGCCGCGGCCGGGTCGCTGCGCCAGTTAGACTCAAAGATAACGGCAAAAAGACCCCTCGATATTTTCTGCTATGCTATTGGTTTAGCAGAAGGGAAAACGTTCCAAAGTCAATGGGAGATTCTTCAAACCCTTGCGCGATGGGGTTTCCGGGTTAATCCCCGGGTGAAACAGGCAAAGGACATAAACGAATGTATCCAATACTATCATGATATGACTCTTTTAAGGAAAGAGCTGCCTTATGAAATTGATGGTATTGTTATAAAGGTGGATTCCCTGGATACTCAGGCCCGTCTCGGTGCCGTCTCGAGAAGCCCGCGCTGGGCTGTTGCCAGTAAATTTCCTCCTACCCAGGCCACGACACAAATTGAAGATATAATCGTACAGGTCGGCCGAACAGGTGTACTCACTCCAGTAGCCAAGATGAAACCGGTTCGGATTGGAGGAGTCACTGTAAGCAGTGCAACGTTGCACAACCAGGATGAAATAGATAAAAAGGACATCCGTATCGGTGATACGGTAATCATACAGAGAGCCGGTGATGTCATACCGGAAGTTGTGAAAGTGATAGAATCTCGGCGCACCGGAAACGAAAAGGTGTTCCGAATACCCGAAACCTGTCCCGCATGCGGTTCGAAAGTGGTACGGTTTGAGGGTGAGTCAGCACACAGATGTATTGATTTTGATTGTCCGGCACAGGTCAGGGAAAACATCAAACATTTTGCATCCAGAGGTGCCATGGATATCGAAGGACTGGGTGAAAAAATAATATCCCAGATGCTTGATGAAAAGATTATTAAGGACCCCGCAGATCTTTATTATCTCACTAAAGATGATTTAACGGGACTGGAACGGTTGGCAGATAAATCTGCGGAGAATCTCTTGTCTGCACTGGACCAATCAAAAAAACCACCTCTGGAAAAATTCATCTTTTCCCTTGGAATCAGACACACAGGAGAACATATATCCCGGATACTTGCTCAAAAATTTTCTACATTTGATAATCTCATAAATGCAACGGAAGAGGAACTGACATCCATAAGAGAGATTGGACCTGAAGTTGCAGCAAGTATTACCAAATATTTCAGCCTCCCTTCCAACCTGAAGATGATACAAAGGCTCAGGGAGGCGGGGGTCAAGCCTCGAGAGGCAGTCCCGAAGAAATCCTCTGATCTTTCAGGACAGTCATTTCTTTTCACAGGAACCCTTCAGGGTTTCCCGCGAAGCAAAGCCAGGGAAATTGTAGAATCCCTGGGGGGCAATGTTTCGTCTTCCGTAACCGGAAACACTGACTATGTTGTCGTCGGAAAATCACCGGGTTCTAAACTCAGCAAAGCTAAAGAACTGGAGATAACCATACTCAGCGAGGAAGAATTCCTCGAATTGATAAAGAAATGAGACCTTTGCAGAATGTTCAATTTTGTTCAAGTTCAAGGAAGTCGAAAATTTTAACCACAGGAATATATCGGATATTTCGAGGATTAAAATTTGAGACTGACGCAGAAATTGGGCAAAAGGGAGCGTTATGCAAAGGTCTCGAAATATCAATCACAAACCGGGGGAATTGACGCCCTATGAAAAGAATCCACGTCTTCATTTCCGGCAGGGTTCACGGGGTCTGCTTCAGAGCAGAAACCTGGGATTACGCCAGAGAATTGAATCTGAAAGGCTGGGTCAGAAACCTCAGAGACGGCAGGGTTGAAGCAATCTTTGAAGGAAATGAAGATAACGTCTATGAAATAATAGAATGGTGTAAGAAAGGGCCTCCCCTTGCCTCGGTCACAGACCTTGAAATTATTGAGAAACCCCCGTTAGGAAATTTCACCGATTTTACCGTCAGATATTAATCATGAGCTGGTATGTCTTTACAATAATAGCCCTCCTCTCTTTCGGCATTCAAAGGTTTTTATACAAAGTCTCCGCCGAAAAGAAGTGCAACACGGCCTGGACTACTTTTTCATTTATGGGGACAGTTACCGTCCTAAGCACTATTTTGTTTTTTACACTTCATGAAACTGTATCAAACCTTTCTTTTTTGCTCTTTATTTCAGTTATAAACAGTGTATCTTTCCTGGCAGGTACAATCACAACGATAGAAGCCTTAAAGCATATATCAATTACAATCGCATATCCGATCATCCGGCTCAATACAGGCATAGTTGTCATCTTCTCAATCCTGTATTTCAACGACAGTTTATCCGCTTACCAGATTGCAGGTATAATAATGGCTATTTCCGTTATTTTAATTTTAACAAGATACAGCAACAATGCTGTTGAAGAAATGCCCGATAAGAATATTAAAGTCGGTTTTGCATTGATTTTTCTTGCCCTTTTTTCAGGTGCAGTTGCGGCAATTTCCAGCAAATTTGCAGCTATCCATACAAATCTCCTGGGATTCATTGCCATATCCTATGCATTGAGTACACTCTTCTCTCTGGGATTGCAAAAAAGACTTCAACGAAAAGATGTAAATCCGAATCACAGGAATGCGTTAATCATCGGTCTTGGCATGGGACTTGTGAACTTTATCGGCTTTTATTCCCTTTTGAAGGCACTTTCCGTGGGACCCCTGTCGGTCATCATTTCAATAACAGGATTGTATTTTGTTATTGCAATTATTCTTTCCGCTTTGATCTACAGAGAAAGGTTGAACTTCCTGAGGATCACAGGAATTGTGCTAACCGTTATCTCGATCACACTTATGAGGATCTAAAGGAGACAGAAGTCAGAAGACAGGAGAAAAAATAAAACCGTTTTTATTCTGACTCCTGTCTCCTGACTTCTGACTTAAATCTTTTTTATGAACATTCCCTTATTGCTTCTTCGAAGCCCTTCATTGAATTGATTATGGTGGAATCACCGACGCAATAGGAAATCCGGATGTGTCCTGACTTTCCGAAACCACTTCCCGGAACGGTGAGAATTTTTTTCTCCTGTAAAACCCTGACAAATTCTACATCGTCTTCTATCGGTAATCGTGGAAAAAGATAGAATGCGCCCTCGGGCTTTTCAAACTGGTAACCCAGGGATGAGAGGCCGTCACAGAGCAGATCCCGTTTTCTTTTGTATTCTTCAACAGCAACCGTCGTGCCCTGCATCCTCCCTATAACCCTCTGCATGAAAGCCGGGGCATTTACAAATCCGATTATCCTGTTGCAAAGAATCATGCCGCCGGTTAATATTTCAAGATCGGACATGACTGGATTCAGGGTAAGATATCCTATCCTTTCACCGGCGAGAGATATACTCTTGGAATAAGATGTGGCGATGATACTGTTTTTATACGCCTGCAAAATGCTGGGTACTTTTACACCATCATAGACGATTTCCCTGTACGGTTCGTCGGACAGCAGGTATATTTCCCGTCCCAGTTCTTTTGCTTTTTTCTCAAGCAGGGCCCCAAGGCCTCTTATCGTTTCTTCATCATATACCTTGCCTGTCGGATTATTGGGTGAATTGATCAGAATAACCTTGGTCTTTTCCGTAATGGCATCTTCTATTGCCTGAAGATTGAGGGAAAAATCGTCATTCGTGTCAACGAGTTTTGAAACACCACCATGATTATCCACATAAAATCTATATTCAACAAAAAACGGGGTTGGGATGATAACTTCATCTTCCGGATCAAGAAGGGTTTTTAAAGCCACATTCAGTGCCCCCCCTGCCCCGCATGTCATGATTATATGCTCCCATGAAATGCCGGTAGAGTGTTCCCTGCTGAGTTGCGCGGCTACGGCTGATCTTGTATCCTGAAACCCGGCATTCGGCATGTATCCATGTATCCCGGGAATATCTTCTCCGGCAACCTCTACCAACAATTCCTTGAATCTTGCCGGCGGCTCCACATTTGGATTTCCGAGACTAAAGTCAAAAACATTTTCCGCACCATATTCCTTTTTTAACCGTATTCCGTCTTCAAACATCCTTCTGATCCAGGAAGACTGGGATATAAAACCTTCGATTTTCTTGGAAATTGCCATAATTTTCTCCTCTCCTGGCAGATTTAAGTGCTGCAAAAATTGATGGATTCGTAAAAAGTCAAAAACTTGCCAATTTGTCACTCCCGAGGAAGCGGGAATCCAGTTCTTTCAAGTACTTATGGACTCCCGCTCCCCAATCGGGTCGAGGACAAGCTTCGCGGGAGTGACTCGACTTTCGACTTTCAAGGAACTCGTTTGGCCGAATTTAATATAACTTGTTGATTTCTCTGAATACTATCCAGATACACAGCATCGGCCTGTTCGGGGAACAGGCCCTACATATGTAGGGGCCGATGCCCCCATCGGCCTTAAATATGCTTTGTAC
>Ga0209121_10002271_pt1 | contig 19663 bp, 20 predicted proteins | sample Cruoilmetagenom3_FD_187292 | JGI IMG/M metagenome (GOLD analysis project Ga0209121, IMG submission 187292) | Oil polluted marine microbial communities from Coal Oil Point, Santa Barbara, California, USA - Sample 3 (SPAdes) (version 2) | ecosystem: Environmental > Aquatic > Marine > Oil seeps ...
GCTTCAAAGAAAGGGTTCAGGAATTCCTGGCGCAGCTGGGCTTCATTATATCTAGATGATTGATAGGCGTCTTTGTGTTCTTCAAAGCGCTGCACGAGCTGGCGGACAATTTCCGGTGCAGGCATGGCTTCCCTCCTGTGATGGTGTTCGGTTAGGGTTATTGTAGCATAGAAAAAGATCTATTAACGAAACATTTAGGTGGGGAGAGATCGCTCCCCTGCGGGAGGCTTCGCACTCCCTACTGGAGGCTTCGCACTCGCTTTACTCGCGATGACATAAGAATCATCCACGCAGTTGGTGCTGGAGCAGGCTGAGGTGCTGTGTGATGCGTGGGGGTAGGGAGAGATCGCTTCGTGCTTTACCTTCCCAAAACGTCAGGACTACCTTCCGAACCTGAACTCACCGGTAGCTGTGTTTGGCATAGTAGCGCTGGTGATTGTCTTCGGCTTTGAAGAAATCACCCGCCGGGACAATTTCTGTGACGATTTTATTCCGGAAGCGGCTGGACCCGTTCAGTTCTTTTTTTACTTTCTCAGCGATCTGCTGCTGTTCTTTATCGTGATAGAAAATGGCTGAGCGGTACTGGCTGCCGACATCCAGCCCCTGGCGGTTTTTTGTGGTGGGATTGTGCAGCTCAAAGAATTTCCTCACCAGGGTTTCGTAATTGATTTGTTCATTGTCATAGATCACCTGGACGGCTTCGGCATGGCCCGTCTTGTGGGAGCAGACCATTTCATAAGTGGGGTTTTCCACCGTCCCGCCGGTGTAGCCCACAAGGGTGTCAATCACGCCGGCTGTATCGAGAAAACGGGCTTCAACGCCCCAAAAACATCCTGCTGCGAAGGTCGCTTTTTGTTCAGCCATCTCTAAGCCTCCTGTTCTAACATTGGTTCGAATTTCAATGAAACGGAATTGATGCAGTAACGCCGTCCGGTTGGCCGGGGACCGTCGTTGAAGACATGTCCCAGGTGGGCATCGCAGCGCGCGCAGGCCACCTCCGTACGGTGCATGCCGTAGCTGCGGTCGTCATGAAGCGCGATATGCGACTCATCAACGGGTTGAAAGAAGCTCGGCCAGCCGGTTCCGGATTTGAACTTATGCTCAGAGGAAAAGATCGGCAGGTCACAGCACACGCAGCGGTACACGCCCGCTTGTTTATGATCATAGAAAGCGCCGCAGAAGGGCGGTTCGGTGCCTTTCCTGCGCGTGACCTCATATTGTTCCTGGGTCAACCTCTCTCGCCATTCGGCATCGGTTTTGAGGATTTTTTCAATCATGCTGTCTTCCTTTCAAGTATCTGGATTTAGATAATACTATAAATAAGATAAAAATAGTAATAATTATGATATCTTCTGATAAAACGCTTATATTAACAGAGAGGGTTTTAGGACGGGAAAGTCACGAAAAGATAGGCGTGCTGAGTATGCGGACCAAATTCCCAATCCACATTGTGATTTCGTCAGGTCGGGATGGAGCAATTTACATTAATGGATCGAAAAGGATAATCACTCTGAGCGGATGTGATTTTCCAGCCTATTGAATTGTCAAAACAGCCCTACTCAAAGGCAGTAGCCGCATGCCCTGAGGATGGTCAGGGCAATCAGCATATGTCCTACATGGGTGGGATGAACCCGGTCTTCCGTCCAGTAATCGGGTGGTTGGGACAGCATCGCCCAATCGAAGGCCGGCTGAAGGTGGATCACGGGGACCGAAAATGCTTCTCCCAGCCTATCGATCGCAGCCTGGTAGCCGGTTAATCTCCTTCGGAAGGCGTCACTCGGATCTGTCTCTGCCAGGAAGGGAGAGATCAAACGCACGCTTGAGTCAATGCTCGCTTTGACCCCGTTGATGAGCTGGCGGTAGGTATTTTCGAATTCCGGCAGGTCAACAGCTTCCTCGCGGTCGCCTTCAAACAAGCGCCAGCAGTCATTGATGCCGATAAAGATAAACAGATCGTCTGGCGCAACTTCTAAGACGTCCGCCGTCCAGCGTGCCTTCAGGTTGGTCACACGATCGCCGCTGATCCCCCTGTTGAGCACCGTCAGTTTCAATTCGGGGTAACCCGCTTGCAGCAGGCGGTGGACCTGGCGAACATACCCCCATCCCAGGGGTTCGTGCTCCCTGTCCTGATGGTCACAATCGGTGATGCTGTCACCGATAAATTCGATGGTTGCTTTTGGTTTGAAGGTCAATGTCATGCTTCCTCACTTTCATGAGACCAGATTTCTCGCAAGCGGTGCGCCGCAAGCTTCGGACGCCGGTCGCGAGTGAAAACACCTTTGTAATTATATCCGCCCATGCGAGTGATTCCCTGAGAGGTCAAGGTATTGGCGGAAGGCGTTTTGGATGGGAGAGAGCATATTTGCCCCTTTGATTACGGCTGATTGATTCAATTATGCCATAGGTGTGTGCATCAAGCCACACCTTTCCAGGTCGAAATAACCCGGGCCCATTGTTTAGAGATTATAATATGACCTGATTTGTAATCGTGATGATCATGATTATTTTTACAAGGCACCTGGAGGATGTGGTTTGAAGATCGGAATCAGAAAAGCGCTGGACTTAATGAACACCAAACTGGCAAATAACGGCAAGTTTGCTGCCGTTGACCAGGCTGTGATCTCTATTTCAAATTTCAGCGCTTCACTTCTCCTGACTGCCCTGGTTTCGCCCACAGAGTTAGGCACCTATGTGCTGGGTTTCCTGGCGATCTACTTTGTCCGCGCTGTCCAAAATGGGGTGATCATCCAGCCGCTCAATACCTATGGCGCGTCGAAAACCGAAGCGGATTTCAAAGGCTATTTCACGGCAGCCGCCGTTCACCAGCTGATTCTGTCCACCTTATCAGCGGGAGGCGCGGCTGTGTTGGGATGGTTCCTGACAAAGCTGGGCAATGACACCCTGGGACCCACCGTTTTCGCGCTGTGGTTCAGCTTCTTCACCTGGCAGCTGCAAGAATTCCTGCGGCGCACGTTTTACACGCGTGGGAAAGTGTTGAACGCGGTGTGGATCAGCTTGAGTGCGAACCTGGTACGACTTGGTTTTATCTTGCTGCTTTCCAGGATGTCCTCTATTAACGGCTTGGCGGGGCTGCATGCCATTGGATGGGGATCGCTAGTCGCCTCTATACTTGGTTTATGGCTGGCCAGGGGATATATTAGTTCAGAATTTCATAACCCATTGACGGCCTGGCGGGAAAACTGGCGTTTTGGCCACTGGATTTTGGGGGCCAGCCTGACAGATTGGGTTGTGGTGGATCTTTACCCGATCCTCATGGCAGGGATGATCAGTTTTGCTGCAACCGGTGTCTACCAGACGCTGCAAAACCTGGTGGCGCCCATTCACGTCTTGCTGCGCGCGATAGATACTTTCGTGACCCCTGTTCTTGCCAGGATCTTTGACCAGAAAGGCATTCAAAGTGTCCAGAAAAGACTGGGTGTGGTTTACCTGCTGGCAGGTATCCCAGTAGCAGCGCTGCTTGTTCTGGTGTTGATATTTACACCCCAGCTGCTGTTCTTGTTGAAAGGCGACACTTATTTGCCTTATGCCAACGGCATTTACCTGATGGCGATTTTCTATTTGTTTCTCTATATCAACCGCCCCCTGCAGATGGCGTTTCGATCCATTCGGCAGGGAAAACAGGTTTTTATCGCCAACCTGCTGGCCATGCTCAGCATGTTCTCGGTTGGGATCTGGATGATTCGACGGTGGGGGCTCTATGGTGCAATTGGCGGTCAGGCTTTGAACGCCGTGATTATCAGCCTGGTTCTGGTCATCGCCTGGTTTAGATATCTAAAAAGCAACAGGGACCGCAGCGAGACAGATTGATTTCCTAAGGATATTTATCTTAACTACCAGCTGGGGAGAAGTTTAATTTTTCCTGACTTGTGGTTTTTGAATGCCTAAAAGATTTTGAATGATGGCTTCCGGATGCCTTTTTGGCAGCCAGCGCAAAGCAAACACCAGGAAAAAGGCAGAGAAAACCAGTTTGACATCCAGCCAGAGGTTGGCATTTTCGATATAAACCAAATCCCAGGCTAATTTCTCCTCAGGCGTGATATCATACGCATCCACGACCTGGGCTAATCCAGCCAGACCAGGACGAACCTGGTGCCTTCTGGCATACTCAGGGAGCCTTTGCAGGTAGCCATGAACCAGGACTGTGCGCTGCGGACGTGGGCCCACATAGCTCATATCTCCCAGCAGGATATTGATCAACTGAGGCAGTTCATCCAATGCTGTTTTCCGGAGGAATTCTCCAGAGAAAAGCACGCGTTCATCGTTTTCATAGCCAGAGATTGGCCCGGTCCCTTCCTCGGCGTTGAGAATCATGGAACGAAATTTGAACTGCTTAAACGTGACGCCATTCCGCCCCACAGAATTTTTGACAAACAAGACGGGCCCGGGGTCTTCCAGCCAGATGATAGGGACGATCAGCAGGCAGAGGGGGAGGGACAGGATGAGCGAGAGCAGGGCGAATACAACATCCGCCAATCGTTTAAGTGCTGAATGACCTTTTTTAATACCCATCATTGCTTTATGCCAGGAACGTACCTCGGCTGCTACTTTTTCTGAAGGGGCAGCATTGTTTTCCCACCATCCTTTGGAAAGATTTGAGGCGATAAAACTCCCAATAAACGCGGCCAAACTGGTGATGACCAGCATCTCCCATTGGAAGCTGGCTGGTTTTGTAATCAGGATCCCGAGGTTAAGAACCAGTCCCAAACCCATAGAGAGGAGAAATGCTGTTCGATAATGACTGGATTGATGGGACTGATCCAAAGTTAACAGCTTGCTCAGTGAATAGCTGAGCAAGGCGAAGATCGCTGCTGCAAGGAAATAGCTTACCCCTCCTGGGGCTTCAGGAATCCAATGGCTAAATTCTCCGAGATGGATCCAGATTGCCAAAGCTGTCAGGAGGAAGGAGGATGCATACCAAATGAACTTGTTAGGTTGGCTTACTCGATTGCTATGGTTCATGTTTTTGAATGGTGACTCGAGTCTATGGTTCGTTTCTGGCTACGTTCATTCGTCTAATTATAAACCACTCCCATTCGTCAGACCGTGTCCGACAGGCTTTTAAAAAATGTTGGTAAGTCAGTTATGCCAGTAAGCCGGGGTATAATATTTGGGTTGCATTTTAGTGAAAGACTCACCAATCAATTCAGAATTCAGGTTTACGCCCATGAAAAAACCCATCGTCTATATCATCGTCGGCATAATTGTAATCCTGGCAGCAGCCGGATTGGTGTTTTTGATTCGCCAGTGGAATAAACCTCTAGGGGCTTCTTTCGAACTGCCTACCCGTACGCCGATGCCTGAAATCTCACCATCCCCTGCAGCATCCACCCCCACGCAATCTCAATCCAGTACGCAAAATTCCCTGCCAACCAACACCCCGACCAGCTTGCCCTCACCAACAGAGCCACAACCTGTGTGCGGGGGTCCACCGGTGATGTACATTCTCGGCATTGGTGCAGATAATGAATACAATGGGTATATGTATGGATTGGCGGATGTTATCCGGATTGCACGGGTGGACTTTGTGAATACCAAAGTCACCGTCCTGACGGTGCCGCGCGACCTGTGGGTGGAATTCCCCGGCATTATCGAAAAATATGCCGAGACTGTCACCCATGGAAAATTGAACCAGGCTTACTTCTACGGCGGACCGGGCGAGGGCTATTACGAAGGGGAGGGTGGGGGACCGGGCCTGTTAGCCCATACGATTGCTCATAATTTTGGCCTGTACGTGGATCATTATGCGGCTGTTCACATGACGGCGTTTGAAGGAATCGTAGATGCCCTCGGGGGGATCGATATTTACCTTGAGCAGGATTGGGACGGCACACCGGTTGATGATATCACAGACGATATGGGTTATTTTGAGGCGGGACAGCATCACATGTCCGGCGAGGAAGCCCTGCGGTTTGCCAGGATTCGCAAGCGGTACAGTGTGGTTGATCGCAGCAACAACCAGACGCTGGTGATCTGTGCAATCAAGGATAAGATGCTCAGCCCCAGTGTGGTCAGCTCCATTCCGAAGATGATCCAATCTCTGATTGGCACGATCAACACAGACCTGACGTTGAATCAAATCAGCCAGCTCACATGTTTGCTCCCTAAACTGGGGAAAGAGGATCTGGTGTTCATCCGCTTCCCGGACGAAATGCTGGTGCCTGGTCGGGTTTACGATCCAAACCTGGGAAACACCACCTTCATTTATGACATTCCGAAGGAAGATATCCAGGCATTTCTTGAAGATTTTGCCAACGATGCCATCCCAATCGAGAGCGGTGATGGAATGACCTGTCCCTGATGAACCGGGAATATTAATTGTTAATTCATAAATAACAGCGAAACTCTCACGGTATCTGAATTTTTACGACCTTAAGTATGATCAATGTCATATTGTATTTGAACTTGAATGTGGATAAACTACAACAGATATGCAAAAAATTATATATATTTATTTCTGAATATTATGACTTACGATAAACACGCTGAACTTTTCCAAATCCTTGCCCATCCTGTCCGCCTGCAAATTTTAGATGAATTAAGGCGGCGTGAGGCCTGCGTTTGTCATTTGCAGGCAGTTACGGGGCGACCTCAAGCGTATATCTCTCAACAGCTGCGTGTTATCCGGGAGGCTAATCTGGTCGTAGATGAGAAGGATGGGCAGAATGTTTATTATCATTTGAGCAGTGATATCGTCAGAGAGATATTAAATCTGATTCTGGGCCCTGTACAACCACCCAGCCATCCCCCGGGATGCACCTGCCCCTATTGTTCCAATCAGAGGTCTTAGATCCTGAAAATTTTTTAGATGCATATATGCAAAAAATTCTATGTATTGAAAGTTGGATAAATTTATGAGTTACATACTTGGTTTATTACAATCGGGGATCGGGGGCTTGGCGTCCTATTTAGCCGCACATGTCCTGCTGTGTCTTTTACCGGCTTTTTTCATTGCCGGCGCGTTGGCTGCATTGCTGCCAAAAGAAGCCATCACACGTTACCTGGGCAGGGATGCCCCTAAATGGATCTCTTACCCCGCTTCCGCCTTAGGCGGTTTCTTTTTAGCGGTTTGTTCCTGCACGATTATGCCCTTATTTGCCAGCATCTATAAAAAAGGGGCAGGTCTTGGTCCAGCGATCACTTTTCTGTTTGTTGGTCCAGCTGTGAATATCCTGGCGATATCATTTACAGGTGTACAAATTGGCCTGGATATTGCGGTCGCCCGAATTATCTTATCAATGGTTTTCGGCATCCTTATTGGCTTGATGATGGCCTGGTTTTTCAGAAAGGATGACGCAGAGCATGCAGAAGAGGCTTCAAAAAGCCAGCTGTTCAAAGAAAAGGCAAGCATTCCCACACATGTGATCGTTTTTTTTCTATTACTTTTGGGCACTTTGCTGGCAGGAACTTTGCAAATTGGTCTCTTCCGAAATGTTTTTCATGACATCCTGATCCCTGGAACCTGGGCTGGCGAGCTGCAGTCCTGGCTGGATGCCCTGATACCACCTAATCCGGAACTGGGAATTGAGGGTGTCAGTGCACATGGACTTTTTCTGATATTCTTCTTGGTTTTGATTGCCTTCAGTGCTATAAAGGGCTTTAAATCAATTTTTGAAGGCTTCAATACATGGACTTATATCTCACTGGGATTAATCACACTCACCTTAATCGTTGCCTCTTTTTCAGTTTCCACAACCAGCCAAGGTTTAGTGATTGGTTTGAATGGACGGTTGGTGGCCGAAGTGTTTTTGCTTGGTGCGATTTGGGTGATTGCTGCCCGTTCATTCACAATAGAGCAGTTGCAGGAATGGCTTTGGGAGACCTGGCGATTTGTAGAGCAAATTATTCCACTATTGCTGGTAGGTGTGTTCCTAGCTTCCATCGCACGTGCTTTGATACCGGCCGTCTGGATCCAGACACTGGCAGGCAGAAACACCTTGTGGGCCAACCTCGCGGGTGTCATATTCGGGGTGTTTATGTACTTCCCAACTCTGGTCGAAGTACCTGTAGCTCAGACATTTCTTTCCCTCGGGATGCATCGCGGTCCATTACTGGCATATTTATTGGCTGACCCGGAGCTCAGCTTACAATCGATTTTGATTACCAATACAGTGATTGGAAAGAAGAAAACAGCTGTGTACGTACTGTTGGTAGCCATCTTCAGTACATTATCTGGTTTGATTTTTGGCTGGTTTGTAAAATAAAAAATATTTAAGGAGAAAAAATGGATATAAAGATCTTAGGTGGTGGTTGTCCAAAATGCAAGCGGTTAGAAGCGGTGACGCGAGGCGTTGTTGAGGAATTGGGGATTAAAGCGACATTCACCAAAGTTAAACAGATGTCAGATATTATGGCTTATGATGTTATAACAACACCTGCTCTGGTGGTGAATGAAAAGGTGTTATCTTTTGGGCGCATCCCAAGCCATGATGAGATTCGGAGCTGGCTGAAATCACTGTAGAATGAAGCGATATTTTTCTATCGCCCTGACTTTTGTATCAAGTGCTGCAGCAGTTCATGTTTTTGGCTCTATTTCTGGCACAGTTACCTCTTACTGACCTTCTCTTTTAGCATGGTGAAATGTTCATATTGATATTCAGGATGCGGGTGTCGGGATGAAAACAAAACGCAACAAGACTCTAGTGATCATTGCCCTGGCGAGCATTTTTGCCTGTGGATGCCTAGGTGGCTTCCTGTTTTATGCTGGCTTTTTACAGATCGCTCCTCTGGTTGGGGCTGTTAGTTCATTTGAGGGTTTATTGCAAAATATTTTAACAGGTTTAGCCAATGGCGGTTGGTTGGTTTGCCCGAGTGTTTTATTGATGCTGATCCCCGTACTTTTAGTGCTGGTTGCAATGCTCAGTAAAGGTAAAAAAGAGGAATTGGAAGAACTAGAATCCACAGGCGTATCCCAGGAAGATCCTTTGCCGCCGCCCAGTTAAATCGACCAATCTCCAGATGATAGATAATCAAAACTCCTGGGCTTTACGTGATCCCAGGAGTTTTTTCTATGTTTGAATTTCGTTTGGTTTTTATTCTTCCTCCTCCTTGCCGCTGCCAATACCGCGTGGAGTCCATTTATTCTTATTCTGGCGCAAACGATGCTGGGTGCCGCCGCGTTCGTGCAGCAGATCAAATCCCTCTGGCTTTAGCGCCATCTTGTGTCCTTCAAGCAAGCCAAAAACGCCGTCCTGACCGGGTTCAATTAATTCGCTTTTGAAAGGAGCCACTAAAGACGGATCGATTGGTTTATAATCAAGCGGTTCCTCATAGGTGGTAATAAAACCTTCATAATTCCGCAGTACCACCTTATGATCTGAATAGCTGATAATATAGTTTGGATTGAGGGGGATTTTGCCGCCGCCGCCAGGGGCATCCACCACATAGGTTGGCACAGCGAAACCCGAGGTGTGCCCGCGCAGGGCTTCAATGATTTCAATCCCTTTGCCAATTGGCGTGCGGAAGTGGCCTGCCCCCTGAACCAGGTCGCATTGGTAGAGATAATAAGGTCGGACGCGGATACGTACCAGGTCATGGACCAGCTTGCGCTGGATATGCGGATCATCATTCACCCCCGCCAGCAAAACGGATTGGTTGCCGAGTGGGATCCCTGCCCGGCTCAGTTTATCACAGGCTTGGGCTAATTCAGCTGTGATCTCGTTGGGATGGTTGACGTGGATGTTGAGCCACAGGGGATGAAACTTCTGCAGCAGTTCAGTTAAGTCATCCGTGATACGCTGGGGGACGAAAACGGGGACGCGCGACCCAATTCGGATGATTTCAACGTGGGGAATGTCTCGTAAGGCAGTTAGCAAGCGTTCCAACACTTTATGTGACAGCGTGAGCGGATCACCGCCGGAAAGGAGAACATCGCGTACCTGGGGTGTGCTGCGGATATACGCCAGCTGGGCTTCAAAGTCTTTGGAGGTGAAGGCGTGTGTGGGGTCACCAACGATACGCGAGCGGGTGCAGTAGCGGCAGTAGCTGGCGCATTGATTGGTGACCAGCATCAAAACCCTGTCCGGATAACGGTGGACCAATCCAGGAACAGGGGAGTGGGCATCCTCAGCCAGTGAATCTTCCATCTCCCCGGTAAAAGGCAGGATCTCACTTGAGGTTGGGATAATTTGTTTGCGGATCGGATCATGCGGGTTGGTGGGATCAATTAATGATGCAAAATATGGCGTGATATCGACACGGAAAATCCCTCGCTGAGAAAGGGCTTTTTTCTCACTTGAGGTCAGGGTGATAATTTCTTCAAAATCCTCAACGGAATTCAGCCGGTGGCTGAGCTGCCAGCGCCAATCTGCCCATTTTTCTTCAGGGATATCCGCGAAGGCGGGGGCGCGTTTGGAAGGGAAGGGTTGCATGCAGAGCTCCTTTAGGTAGATATTACTAAATAGGTATTCGAAATTACCATAGAATCAATCGCTGATGATATTCAGCTGGAAACCTCCGGGTGAATAGTACGTAGTTCATTGAAGAAATATTTCCGATCTCCCTCTTCCTTGATCAATGCGCCTGCTTCTTCAGCCAGGGTTATGTATTTAGCGGTTACCATTTCATCTCCCGCCAGATCACAAGCCCGGGCCATCGCTTCATAGGCAAATGCCAGATCGAAATCCTTAAGATCATTATCCAGAGTCACACGAAGACAGCGATCGGCATGATACAGGCAGGGTTCTTGACGCTTGAGAACGGCATAGACGCGACTGATCAACCATTCCCCTCGGGCAATGTTGACCGGCTTGCCTGCGACCTCCCAGTGATAGCGGGAGGCATGCGCAGCGTTGATCATACGGTCCACATCTGCTTGTGATCGCTCTTTTGTATCCATCAGGTCCCAGGTTAGATTGAAAAGTTCTATCCCCATTTTCTTGTGGACTTCTTCATTATCCGGGTTTGTCATGTGAGTGCTCCTTTCTTATGAATAAGGCAGTTATTCATTGAACATGACGCCGACACTCCGCCCTTCGTTAGCCCGGCGAATGACCTCCGACAGTAAGTTCCCGATGGAAAGGACAATCAGGCGATCCCCAAACAGCGCTTTCTTTTCCGGCGAAATGGGAATGGTATTGGTGGTCACAAATCGTTTGACCGGCAGCTGCGAAAGGCGTTCCGCTGCATTGTTTGACAGCAACGGATGGACGAAAACCATGTAGATATTGCTAGCCCCATGCTCTTTGAGAATCTCCACTGCATGCACCATTGATCCGCCGGTGTTGACCTCATCATCCACCAGAATCACGTCTCGATCGTTGACATCGCCGATAATGGTCATTGATAGCGGGTTCGTGATGTCAGCGGTGCGTTTTTTCTCGATGAAAGCCAGGCCGGTGTGAACAAGGTCGGCGTAAACACGCCCTTTTTTGGCAAAACCAAGATCTGCCGTAACGACGACAGGGTTATGCAAACAGGGTGCAATATCTAGCACATAACCTTTCAGGATATGAAAACCTCTCAGAACGTCCCCGGGAATGGAGAAAAATCCCTGGATTTGACCGGCATGCAGGTCGAGGGTCATATAACGATCTGCGCCGGCAACCTGGATCATGTCTGCTACGAGGCGCGCTGAGATCGGTACGCGTGGTTTATCCTTTTTATCCGAGCGACCATAGCATAAATAGGGAACAACGGCTGTGATCCGCCCGGCTGAGTCGAGTTTGAGCGTTTGAATCAGGATTAAGAGTTCCATAAGGTTGCGGTGCACCGGTGCAGAAGTGGTTTGGATCACGTAGCAGTCCTGACCCCGCACGCTGTTGTGCAGCCTGACGAACAAATTTTCATTGGGGAACTGGATGATATCCCGGCCGCAAAGGGGCTGTCCAAGATAATCTGCAATCTCTTGCGCCAGGTCTGGCGAGGCGGTACCGGAAAAAAGTTTGATATTTCCATAAAGTAAATCGTGCTGCATATGCGGTGTTGCCATAAGACCTATCCCTGATATTATTTTTAAGTGTTATTCATTGATTGGCTTTGTCGCCATTCTTCTTCGAGGATGCTCATGAGATGGACATCCTGATATCGACCGTGTTGAAATTCCGCCTGGCGATATTGACCTTCGTATACGAATCCTGCTTTTTCATAGGCTTGAATGCCGCGTTTATTCTTAGCAAAGACTTGCAGCCAAATTCGGTGTAAATTAAGGGTTTCAAAGCCGTGTTTCAGAAGCAGGCACATGGTTTCTGTCCCATATCCCTGATCCCAGAAGGTTTTTTCACCGATCATAATACCGACTTCTGCAGTGCGATTGCGCCATTTGATATCGTGAAATTGACAGGTACCTATTGGACGGTAATTCTGATCAGGCGTATCCTCTTTTATTTCAATCACCAGGACGTGTTCGCTGGCTGGTTTTTTCATCATGGAGTCATACCAGTGCTCTTCTTCATGCCGGGACATAGGCGTGACAAAAAGGAGATTTTCAGCGACATCCTCATCATTGATCCAACGCAGGAAGATGGGGATATGTTCTTTTTCAGCCGCTCTCAAACGGATACGTTCAGCATATAAATATGGCAAATCACACCCAACCTTTCAAAATAAAATTAGGGTGACAAACGTGTTGGACCGCGGAAAATGTATACCGCCTCTCGAATATTGGCGAGGTCCAGCAGGATCATCAAGAAGCGGCTAAGACCGAATCCGAATCCGCCGTGGGGAGGTGTCCCGTAGCGGAAATAGTTGAGGTAGGTTTGGATGGGTTCAAGAGTCAGGCCCTTGGCCAATGCCTGGGTCTTCAGCACCTCATAACGGTGTTCGCGCTGGGCACCTGTGGCGACCTCGAGACCTTTGCCCAGTAAATCGAAGCTGCGGGTGACCTGAGGGTTTTCAGGGTCAAGCATATGATAAAATGGGCGCGCCTCAAAGGGCCAATCTATAACGAAAACATAATCCTGTCCCTGGGTAGCCTTGAAATGTGCCCCCAGGGCGCGTTCAGCACCTGGATCAAGATCGTATTTTTTCTCAGGAGGCAAATCGTAACCAAGTTCATCGAGTAAGTCGTGGGCTTCTGCCATGGTGATGCGTGGGAAGGGCAGTTTGAGAGGTTCAATTTTCTGATCAAAGGCAGCTTCAATCGCTTCGCCATGCTGATCTATGACGCGTTGATAGGTATATGCCAACCACCGTTCCATGAATGCCATCACATCTTCATGGGATTCAATCCAGGACATTTCCATATCCACACCGGTAAATTCTGTCATGTGACGTGAGGTAAAGGAGGGGTCCGCCCGAAATACCGGACCTATTTCAAACACGCGTTCATAACCTGCAGCCATGGCCATCTGCTTATAAAATTGGGGGGATTGCGCCAGGTAGGCGGTGGTCTCGAAATAAGGGAGGGAAAAGAGCTCCGCACCGCTTTCGCTGGGTGCCCCCATGATCTTGGGAGAGTGAATTTCAATGAAGTTACGTTCCAGCCAATAGTCACGCATGGCTTGTTCTGCTGTGGTCTGCACTTCAAAAATTAAACGGTTAACATCCCGACGCAAATCCAGGTAGCGCCAGTCCAGGCGGAAATTCTGCTCCGGCAGATCTTCGCCGAAGGGTTCAAACGGCAAAGGGACCTCAGCAGCACCTTCCACCACCAATTCCTCAAGCTGGATCTCAATACCATTTAACTTAACCACCTTGTTTTCAACAACCTTGCCTTTGACCGTTAACGCAGATTCCGTTCCCAGGTTTGATACAGTTTCAGCCAGCTCGAGATTCCCTTTCTTATAATGGGCGACCTGCACAAGCCCGGTTGGATCTCTGAGGATCAGGAACTGCATATTCTTTTGATCGCGCAGGGTATGCAGCCATCCCTGGATGGCGACATGTTCATCGATATGTTCATTAAGGTCTTTTATCAGGGTTCGATCCATGGTCTTGTCTTTTCCTAGCTTAATATTTTAAAAATATTTCATGATTTTATCGATAATAATGATTCAGCCGCTTTTACAGGCGGGTATTTTCTCTGGATGACTTCTGATACTACCATTTCTAACTGATCCGGATCGACCTGCCGCTCCCATTGATCGACTAGCAGATCATGAATGATGACCTCCAGGTCGCGACGCAGGCGTTCATTTTCTTTAACCTGCCATAATCCCGAAGAAGCCAGATAGGCACGATGCTTATTGATCATTTGAACCAATTGTGCGGTGCCTTTACCTTCAGTCGCCACAGTCGAAAGAACTGGAACGGCCCAACCCTTGGAGATTTTTTCAGGACTTCTCATTTTTGAAGTAAGTTGTTGCCGCATATGTTTCCCGGCAGCTAAAAGGCTGTTTTCACCTTTTGCAAGGGCTAACATCGCTTGCAGAGACCGGACGGTATTTTCCGCACCGGGTTTATCGGCCTTATTAACTACCAGGATATCTGCGATCTCCAAGATACCAGCTTTGATTGCCTGGATATCATCTCCAAGGCCAGGCGCTTCCACCACAATCACGGTGTGCGCCAACTGTGCAATTTCAACTTCTGTCTGGCCTGCTCCGACCGTCTCAATCAGAATTGGGTCGTACCCTGCACCATCCAGGACGGTGGCAAAAGCGGCTGTATTGTGCGCCAGGCCGCCCATGGCGCCGCGGGAAGCCATAGAGCGGATAAAAATTCCTTCCTCCCCGACCAGATCCTGCATCCGGATGCGGTCCCCAAGCAAGGCACCGCCCGAAAACGGGCTGGAGGGATCAACTGCAATAACGGCAATTTTTTTGAGAGAGCCTTTTTTTGACCCACGGAGGGCCAATGCCAGCTTATTAACCAGCGTACTTTTCCCAGTTCCTGATGCACCAGTGATCCCCACCAGATGGGCATTCCCAGTATAAGGGAAAAGCGCTTCCTGTATAATTTGACTCTCAGGGGTACCGTTTTCAATGGCTGTCAGCGCTTTAGCCAGCGCAAGCCGGTCTCCCTGGCGGATGGCCATTGGATCAACAGATGACATCATGATCAATTCTAAGTTTTAACAGCTTGCCGGATGTCCTCGATGACATCCCGGGTGTCTGTACCGGGACCATATACAGCATGGACGCCTTTTTCTTTGAGAATTTGGATGTCTTCCTTTGGTATGATCCCGCCAACGAAGACCTTTACATTGTCCATGCCGAAACCATGCAATTTATCAACCACTGAAGGCACCAGGGCGTTATGGGCACCTGAGAGAATGGATAAACCAACGACATCCACATCTTCTTGCAGAGCAGCCTCTGCGATCATTTCAGGGGTTTGTCTCAAGCCAGTGTAAATTACTTCCATTCCGGCATCACGCAGTGCACGCGCGATCACTTTGGCACCACGATCATGACCATCAAGGCCAGGTTTGGCGATCAATACTCTGATTTTCTTCTCCGTCATGCACCTCTCCATCTGCTATATGTCCAATTTGATTATACCGCGTTCAACTTCCCTGATGATTGAATCAGGCATCCATTTGGCATTTTCATGATTTCACGGATCATTTGGATAAAGTCTACACAATCGAATATTTTGATTGATTGATCAATGAAAAGTTATTGCCGTGTTAAGCTGCATTGCAGTAAAAATTTCCGCCCGGTCTTCCAGGTTGGGGCTGTGGTTGTTCGGAGCTCAGCGGTATCCTGCAAATTGAGGGATGGAGAGGGGGGATGGATTTATTGAATAATCACTGGCAAGAGATTGGAAGATTTCAGCAGCTTGTGAATCCTCTTGGGGAGTTCTGGTTATTGCCTGGGAATTTGGGTGATCTTGTGGGTTTGAGTGCCAGGCAATGAATTTTAAGGGTGTAAATTTAGAATGCTTTAAATTTTCATTTTGTCGGGAAATACTTCTCAACGGCAAAGGTTTTTAAAACCTCACCATAATAAATGCAATGGAAATCACGATTTGGATAATACCTGTAAATGGTGTCATCAAGGAAGTGCGCAGGATTCAGGTCATTAGCGTAGATCTTGCGGCATTCAATCACGATTTCTGCTTCTTTGAAGGCCGGGGCAGCGACTGCACTGGCAGGCTCAGGTGAGAGACCAGAAGCCGTGATCTTATCGCCATCCCGTCCGGAGCGGCTGCCCAGTAAACTGAGGGCGGCATGGTATTCCTGGGGAAAGGCGGTCAGGGTAAAGGTGTCATATTTTTCCATGAACTGGTAGGTGTAGCGGGAATGGCGAACGGCGACAAAGGCGAAGGGTTTGCTCCACATGGTACCCAGCGCGCCCCAGCCAATGGTCATGGCGTTAAAATCATTTTTCGCATAGTCTCCTGATGCCAAAAGGACCCACTGGTTATGGAATAGGTCATGGGGTTTGAGCTGGAGTTGATCAATGTCGATGGGTTTTCTATGCATGGTTTTCCTTTCGTTTGGTAATGATGATACCAGTTTTATCTCCTTCTGGGCATTACACGCGGAAGACTCTCAATTTGGAAAGTAGATGTTCGGGTATAATCGACCTTATGATGGCAGAGCAAAAAGACCGTGTCACCAGTGGAGTAGAACGACCGGAAGACCGTATCGATCGGGCGCTCCGACCATCTCATTTATCCGAGATGATCGGGCAGGAGCAGGTTAAAGAAAACCTGTCGATCTTGATCGAAGCAGCAAAACTGCGTTCTGAAGCATTGGACCATGTCCTGTTTTACGGCCCTCCCGGTCTGGGCAAGACAACTTTGGCGCATATCCTCGCCAATGAGATGGGTGTGAGCATCAAGGTTACATCGGGACCTGCTATTGAACGCGCAGGGGACCTGGCGGCGATTCTGACCAACCTGCATGCTGGGGATATCCTGTTCATCGATGAGATCCATCGCCTGGGTAAGGTGGTTGAAGAAGTGCTCTATCCAGCGATGGAGGATTATTCACTGGATATTGTGATTGGGAAGGGCCCTGCTGCACGGTCGATTCGCCTGAAACTTCCCCATTTCACCGTGGTAGGTGCGACCACGCGTCTGGCTTTGGTGACATCCCCTTTGCGTGCGCGGTTTGGTGCAACGTATCGATTGGATTTCTACGGACAAGATGCGCTGATCGAAATTGTTCAACGCGGTGCTAAGATATTGGATATTGGATTCACCAATCAGGGCGTGGATATGATTGCCAGACGGGCCAGGGGCACGCCACGCGTTGCGCTGCGCATGCTCCGCAGGGTGCGAGATTTCGCCCAGGTGCGCGCCCAGGGGGAGATCACCGCACCGGTTTCCAAGGCTGCGCTGGATCTGCTTAATATCGATCAGCAGGGGCTGGATGACCTGGACCGGCGAGTGTTGTTATGCGTGATTGAGAAATACAACGGCGGTCCAGTGGGACTGAACACGATCGCAGCTTCTGTTAGCGAAGAGCCGGATACGATCATGGATGTGGTTGAACCCTACCTGCTCCAGCTGGGGTATTTGGAACGTACCTCTCAAGGCCGCCAGGCCACACGCAATGCCTATGAACACCTCGGGCTGGATTTCCGTGAGAGCGATCATCAGGAGAGGTTATTTTAAAGGTGACCGGGTCACCCCTAAGAACCGCGGATTTTGATTACGATTTGCCCCCCGAACGGATCGCCCAGACCCCGGTGACGCCCAGGCACGCCTCGAGGTTGATGGTACTGGATCGATCGAGCGGATCTCTGGCGCACACCACGTTTTGGCAAATTGATGCGTTTTTAAGGCCAGGCGACCTGCTGGTTCTAAATGAAACACGGGTCATCCCGGCTCGTATTTATGCGCACAAGCAGCCAGGTGGTGGAAAAGCTGAATTACTCTTATTGAAGAAGCGAGATGAAAGAACCTGGATCGTACTTGGAGGGGGCAAGGGTCTTAAGGTGGGGCGTCAACTTACCATTACGGACGGACCGGATGCGGAGATTATCGAGGTGTTGGAGGGCCCCAAGCGGGTTGTTCACTTTGATTCATCGATCGAGCCTTTTTTGGACCGGGTGGGACATGTTCCACTGCCGCCCTACATTCATACCCATCTGCAGGATCCTGAGCGCTACCAGACTGTGTATGCTCGTGAACCTGGTTCTGCAGCGGCTCCCACAGCGGGCTTGCATTTTACACCTGAATTGATGGAGAAGTTGACCCGTCAGGGTGTGGGGTTTGCCAAGCTCATCCTGCATGTTGGGTTGGATACCTTTGCGCCGGTGACCGAGGCGGTCCCCAGTGACCATAAGATCCATACCGAATGGTGTGATTTGGACGAAGAGGAAGCTGAAAAAATCAACTTGGCAAAACAGAACGGCAGGCGTATTATTGCTGTAGGAACAACCAGCGTGCGCACATTGGAAACCGCAGCCAATCTTGCCAGGGGACAGGCATTGGTGCGCGCTTTTTCCGGACCAACTAACCTTTTCATCTTGCCGGGATACAAATTCAAAGCAGTCGACGCGCTGATCACAAACTTCCACCTGCCAAAATCAACCCTTGTGATGATGGTCAGTGCCTTTGCTAACCGTGACATGATCCTGAAAGCCTATCAAACGGCTATCTCCTTGAATTATCGCTTTTTCTCGTTTGGCGATGCGATGTTGATACTGTAAAGCCATAATTTTCCAACCTGTTTGGTGTAATTATTGCAATCTCAATATGGTAAACCATAATATTTTATATATTTCTTATAAAAAATAGTTTATTTCTGTTAAGTAAAATGTTATAATTCATTTGTTCTAATCATCAGAACAGATGGAAACATTAATCAGGAAAAAACATTATGATGAGATTTGATCGATTTACAGAGCGTGCCCAGGAAGCAGCACAGCGTGCGGCTGAAATCATTCAGCGGTATGGGCACAATCAAATTGATACTGAACATATTCTGCTGTCTTTAATTGAACAGCCGCAGGGTGTAATCCCCCAATTGCTTGAGATCCTGAAAATTGACCCAGAAAACTTCAAGGACCGTCTGGATAAAATCTTGCGCACCAGCCCGAAGGCGAATATTTTTGGCGGAGGCGCAGGGCAGGTCTTCATTACCCCCAGGGTGAAACGGATTATTGATCAGGCGAATGAAGAAGCTAACCGTTTGAAAGATGAATACATTTCGACTGAACATATCTTTTTGGCGATTTTGAGTGAAAAAAGTACACCAGCCGCCCGTTTACTGGAAGATCTGGGCATCACCCGTCAGCGAATCCTGGCTGCCATTGATGAACTGCGTGGCGGTCAGAAGGTGACGGATCCTAAAGCAGAGTCACGTTACCGCACGCTGGAAAAATATTCCAGAGACCTGACAACAATGGCTCGAGAGGGAAAACTAGACCCGGTCATTGGCCGTGATATTGAGATTCTACGCCTTATACAGATCCTCTGCCGCAGGACGAAGAACAATCCTGTTTTAATTGGTGAAGCGGGTGTTGGCAAGACAGCTATTGTTGAAGGTTTGAGTCAAAAGATCGCTACCAATGATGTGCCTGAAATCCTGATGGGAAAGAAGGTTGTCTCCCTGGACCTGGGCGCAATGATCGCAGGATCGCGATTCCGCGGTGAGTTTGAGGAGCGCTTGAAGGCAGCCATTGAAGAGATTCAGCGCTCTGAGGGCGAGATCATCCTGTTTATTGATGAACTGCACACGGTTGTCGGTGCCGGGGCTGCTCAGGGCGCGATGGATGCCTCCAGCATGCTGAAACCTGCCCTGGCGCGTGGTGAACTGCAGTGTGTGGGCGCCACAACGCTGGATGAATATCACAAGCATATTGAAAAG
>Ga0209121_10002273_pt1 | contig 19660 bp, 18 predicted proteins | sample Cruoilmetagenom3_FD_187292 | JGI IMG/M metagenome (GOLD analysis project Ga0209121, IMG submission 187292) | Oil polluted marine microbial communities from Coal Oil Point, Santa Barbara, California, USA - Sample 3 (SPAdes) (version 2) | ecosystem: Environmental > Aquatic > Marine > Oil seeps ...
TACCCGGCTGTGGCGGTGCGATAGTGGTGACCACACAATTTATCTCAGGAAAACTCGGATTTGGTGCCGTAGTTGCGGTGCTCGTCTCGACCATGGGTGACGCGGCGTTCCTACTCATAGCGAGCGAGCCTAAGACAGGTTTAGCCATGATGGCGATGGGCGTGATTGTGGGCACTGCGTCAGGCCGAATCATTAACTTATTTCACGCCGACGACTTCTTACGCCCGAAACCGGCAGAAAAAAGTGAAGTCACTAACAGCTGCGCTTCTCAATCTCAAGACAAAAAAGCGGTCTCTAAAAAAGCGATAAACCTACAAGGTTACCTTTGGTCTGTACTGATTGTTCCTGGTGCTGCCGTTGCCCTACTCGGCTCTTTTCAAGTCGATGTTAACGAGTTACTCGCTTTGCCTGAAATGTCGATGGAGTGGGCAGGAACAATTTTGCTGATCAGCTCCATGTTTCTGTGGGGGCTGACCCGTGAAATTGAGGATTACAAATCTGCCGTGAGTGAAGACGAAAAGTGTGTGGGCTCTCATCCACTACAAAAAACGGCTCAAGATACTAATTTCGTAACAGCGTGGGTTGTGGTGGCCTTTCTTTTCTTTGAATTTGGCTCTGTGATAGCAAATGTGGATTTTGCGACGCTATTCTCAAGCTGGGGCATGATGATCCCCCTGGCGGGTGTGTTGATGGGGTTATTACCTGGCTGTGGTCCTCAGCTATTGGTGACTAGCCTTTATCTCTCAGGCGCACTGCCACTCTCGGCTCAGGTCGGTAACGCTATTTCGAATGATGGTGATGCGCTATTCCCAGCGATTGCAATGGCACCGAAAGCAGCGCTTGTCGCGACCTTCTATTCGAGTGTTCCTGCTTTGATTTGCGCATACGGTTATTGGTTTATGTTCGAAGCTTAAGTTTCTATTTAGGGCTCCGCTTTATATCCCAGGTTCAAGCTTCTCCAATAGGTTTTTATTAGGTCGGTACTTTGTATTGACCTTTTTTCCATCGGTCTAAGTTCTTACAACAGGTTATTTTTACATTCCCTTACTGCTTCATTGCTTCTACAAACTACCTCAAACACACATTAAAGCCTGTATCAAAAACACCCTAAATTGGCGCTGTGACAATGCTTAGTTAGAAATCCCAACACGTACACTAGAAAAACAAAAAGCCCCTGTAAGAATGCTTACAGGGGCTTTAATTCAAGCTTTCGTACTTAAGTTACCCAACTAAGAAGCTAGGCTACTTAACAAGAACTTAAGAAACTTCGATTGGACCACCGAATGAAGTTACTGGAGGCAGTTTGCCTTGGAACTTCTCGAAGTTAACCAAACATGTGTTTGCTGAAGTCGCTTGAGCAAGTTCAGACGTACCGATGTCTTGAGTTAGTGTGTTTGGATCGCCGTAAGTATCTAGCGCGCCCACTTTCTCGTTGATCGGACCGTACCAAGCACCTTCTTCGATACGAACAACACCAGGAGCGTAGCTATCCATTAGAACAGCACCTGCCAGTAGTTGACCACGGTCATTGAACACACGTACTACATCGCCATCTTTGATGCCTTTCTTCTTAGCATCGACTGGATTGATGTAGATTGGCTCACGGCCTTGCACCGCGTAAGTCGCACGCCACTCTTCAGATTCACACATTTGAGAGTGAAGGCGCTTGTCTGGGTGACAAGATTGTAGCCAATACGGGTGTTTGTCAGAGCCTGGACCACCGTGTGAACGTTCAGATTTCTCGAACCACATTGGGTGTTCTTGACAGTGCTCGTAACCCATATTACCAACAGTACGGCTTGTGATTTCGATGAAACCAGAAGGAGTACCTAGTGCATTGATCTCTGGATCTTCACGGAATGAAGCGTGACGAGTCCATGGCTTGCCTTTACCGAAGTCTAGGAAACCTTTTTCCCAGAACTCAGCAAACTCAGGCATTTCAAAGCTACCTTCGTTAGCAGCACGACATTCGTCGTACAGAGATTTAACCCACTGCATTTCGTCCATGCCACGCGTGTAATCGTCGTAACGACCCCAACGTTTAGTAAGGCTAGACATGATCTCGAAGTCAGTTTTAGACTGGAACAGAGGATCCACTAGCTTGTGCATTGCGATCAAACCACGGCCAGAGTACGCACCGTAACCATCAATATCGTTACGTTCCCACTGAGTACATGCTGGAAGCACGATATCAGAGTGACGACAAGTTGCAGTCCAAGCGAAATCAACAGCTACTACCGTTTGTAGGCTCTTGAATGCTTTACGCATCTTGTTGCGATCTTGGTGGTGGTGCCACGGGTTGTTACCACTGAATACCATCATCTTGATGTCAGGTAGTGTTACTGTAGAACCGTTCGCTTTGATCTTCTTACCAGGCTCTAGCAAGCTATCTACCCAACGAGCAACAGGGATTACACGGCTGTAACCGTTGTAATCTGTGTTGGTGTGTTTAGGCGATTGACCTTGGTCGATGTTCAACGGGAAAGAACCCGGAGCAGCGAAACCAGTTGAAGATACACCGATACCAGAGTAATGGTGACCGTAAGAGATACCACCGCCTGGAAGACCAATTTGGCCAACCATTGCTGCAATAACTGCACACATCCAGTAAGGCTGCTCACCGTGTTGTTGACGTTGGATACTCCAACCCACAAGGATCTGTGTACGACCGTTAACCAGCATCTTAGCGAAGTCACGAATTGAATCCGCGCTTGCGCCACAGATAGCTGAAGCCCATTCAGGAGTCTTCTCAACTTTATCTTTCGTTTCACCTTGAACGTACTTGATGAAGTCTTCAAAACCTAAACAATAAGTCTCGATGAACTCTTTGTCGTACAAGTCTTCGTTATAAAGAACGTGAGCAACACCTAGCATGAACGCCACATCAGTTTGTGGGTTGATGTACATTTGCTCGTTTTCTAGGTAACGACCTGTTTTGTTTTTAACAGGGTCAACAGAAACAACGTTGATCTCTTTCTTAGCAACTTTCTCTTTCAGCTGTTCTAGATATGCAAACGACTCGTGAGTCTCACATGTCCAACCTACTTGAAGGTTTTTCACTGGATCGTTACCCCAAAGAACAATATTGTCACTGTTTTCTAAGATAAGTTCCCAAGATGTGCCTTGTGCATAAACTTCGGTCGAACCTAACACATAAGGCATGATCGTTTGACCAGCACCTGTTGAGTAGTCACCGATTTTCTTCACAGAGTAACCGTGAAGTGCCATTGCACGTTGCATGTGGTTAGTACAGCTGTGGAACTGACCTGTTTGTCTCCAACCAGTTTGACCGGTGTGAAGTGCCCATGGACCGTAATCTTTCTGTACGCGCTCTAGTTCGCGGTAAACAAGATCTAGTGCCTCATCCCAAGTCACACGAATGAAACGGTTGTTACCACGCGTGTCAGCGCTGTACTTGTGCTTCTTCAACCAATCTAGGCGAACCATAGGGTAACGCACACGAGATGGGCTGTAGATAATACCTTTAATACCTTTCAGCATCTCTGTTGGGTGCTGATCGATTTCTAGAGGTTTAATTTCTTGTACTTTACCCGCGTAAACACGAGCTCGGAATGCACCCCAGTGAGAACCAGAGACTTTCCACGCGCCGTCTGTTTCTGCAGCAGACGCTGATGCCGACGCCAATAAGCTTGGACCGATAACCGATGCCGCACTTGTTGTAGCGACACCTTTCAGAAAACTTCTTCTTGTAATTGCCATTGTGTTACTCCAATTGACGTCTTATTAGTGATGGCCTTCAGAAAAATCTGATGAGTGCTTCTGTAGATACTTAAGAACAAGTGCTTCTGTATCTGTATCGAAGTTAACGAATGCAATCATGCCATCTAGCATACCGACCCAACCGTTAGCGCTGAAGTGAGCTTCATCTGGCTGTGAGTGACACGTTGAACAGTTAGATTGGTACGCTTGACCCGCTGCGTTCCAGATTGGATCGAAGTTATCAACCATAGACTCTTTCTTCATCCAAAGTGCTAGGTTAACTTCTTCCCATGGAAGGCCAGTAAGCTCATCTTCTTTCTTCTCACCAACAGTGATTGCGTCACTTTGAGAGACTTCTTTCGTCAAGATTGCAGTCGAGATATTCATACCGAAGTCTTCTTGGATTACACGTCCGAAGCCTTTCGCTTTACGCCAACCGTCAATTTGAATCTTGATCATGTCGCCTTTTTCATCGATCACAGCAACTTTACTTGCAGGGCTTAGTAGACCCGCTTCAACTTCAGCAGTCTCATCTGTATACATTGGAAGATGACGAATAGAAATAACGTCGCTACCCGATGCGTAAGATGTGCTGCTTGCAACATTTTCTAGCTCACCAACAATACCGCTTGCCGATGCCATATCTAATGGAAGGTTGTGAGCAATACCTTTGTGACAGTCAACACAGCTTTGGTCGCGCTCTGCTGCGTTTTTCATCTGAATGCGCGCTGTTGGGCGCATGTTGTCGAAATCCATTGAATCGTAGTTGTGACAATTTTTACACTCTAGAGATTTGTTCGAAGAGAAACGATCCCATTCATGTTTAGCCAGTTCAATACGACGCGCTTCGAATTTCTCTGGTGTGTCTAGGTCACCAAATACTTGAGCGAATACTTCTTTAGATGCTTGCATCTTACGAGCAATTTTTGCTGTCCATTCATGTGGAACGTGACAGTCAGGACAAGTTGCACGTACACCTGAAGTGTTTTTCCAGTGAACCGTTTCTTGTAGCTCTACGTACACGTTGTCACGCATAGTGTGACAGCTTACACAGAACTCTTCTGTATTTGTGTGTTCTAGCGCTGTATTGAAACCGCCCCAGAAAATAACACCGGCGATAAAGCCACCCATAGTTAGTACACCAAGACTGATGTGTACTGCTGGGCGAGTCATTGTGCGCCATAATTTAACTAAAAATGATTTCATGTTTAGCTCTCTTAAATATTGATTTTAAAAAATGTTGTTACTAGAGGGCATTACATGCCGCCATGAGCACCAGGAGGTCCGAATACAAATACTTGCAGTGCCCAAACTATGAAGCCGTAACCGCCTACAAAAGCCACACTTAATATTGGAAAGAGAACAACCGCAATGAAGAGGAATGACTTCCACTCCAACGAGCGTTTTTCGCCAGTTTCAATTTTTTTAACATCACTCATACATTTTGCCTATTTTGTATTTAGTAATTCTGAGTAGCTCATTCTAAGGAGCTAAAGTTCTTGAGTATCTAACAACAAATTTTAGACCATACACAAAGTAAGGTTCAATCAAATCCCCCGTTATAACCCTTGCTAATCAATACTTTTTTGAGCTCATCCAAACTTGTTTTCAGTTAAACAAAGTTATTAAAAACTATTAACAAATGTGAAGAATTAAGTATATTTCACAAATGTTAAAAACAAACATTTGCGCAACTATTTAGCAACCAATTTTAACCTTTTACCTACTAAGTAGTAGCTAAAAAAGCCTAAAATCACCAATGTTTTGTGTTTTGTTTGTTAAATCATTGGGTGTTTTTTGAGTAAGCTGGAATGAAGCTAAAATGCATCATTTAACACTTTCATATATGATGTGTATCCACTTAAAAGGAAGCACTATGCAAGACGTTATTGATATATCTTGGTGGCAATTGTTGTTATTCAGTACACTTCTAGTACTCCCCATAGGGATAAATTACTGGCTAAAACTGGGCCTTGGCAAAGAAGCTTTTATCGGTATTGTTCGCATGGTTGTGCAGCTGTTTCTTGTCGGTCTCTACCTAGAATATTTGTTCACTCTGAACAGTTTGTGGATCAATGTATTGTGGCTGTTCACCATGATAATCGTCGGTGCAAGCTCGATTGTTGAAAAGTCTAAACTACCGAAAAACCTACTTTTGGCCCCAGTTGCCGTGAGCCTCTCTGTTACATGTGTGCCCGTAGTCATGTTTATCTGCTTCTTTATTATTAAACCGACACCGATTTTGAACGCGCAATACCTTATCCCTATCGCAGGAATGTTATTGGGTAATAGCTTGAGCAGTAATATTGTGGCACTGCAGAACTTGTTTGGCGCTTTTGAGACGCAGAAGTCAGAATATGAAGCGGCAATCGCTTTAGGCGCTGCTCCAACCTATGCTGCAGCGCCTTTTATACGTAATGCTATACAGAAGGCGATGTCTCCTATTATGGCTTCCATGGCAACCACAGGCTTAGTGACACTTCCAGGAATGATGACAGGACAAATCCTAGGTGGTGCTTCACCAATGATTGCTATCAAATATCAGCTTATGATCATGTTGGCGATTTTCGTGATGATGAGCTGTTCTTTGGCACTCTCACTTCACCTAGCTTTGAAGACCTCTCTAACAAAAGAAGGTCGAGTTCTCGCCCGTATACAACCAACAAACTAGCTACCTCCTCCCCTCAGTTCTGGTTACTCACCGAATTTGAGACAGGTTATCCACAGAAATTGTGGATAACCAAATCAACATCGATCCTTTTTTGGTCACTTTGACTCAACAAAAGATCATTGCCATTGATCCTTGGGGGTTTTCAAAGACATATACACACATGAAAATCAGCGTTGTTGGGCGTTCGTTTCAATAATTAGAGAAATGAATAAGTAAGTTTTCCACAAATAAAAAACGGCCTGCAATGCAGACCGTCTTGTAAATGTCATAAGTCAGTTCAGCGTTTTTACTGAACCCGAGTTAATTTTGTAAACTGGATTAATCGCGTAAGTAAATTAGCCAATACCACATACCCACAAAGATACCGCCGCCAATGATGTTGCCTAAAGTCACAGGTAACAGGTTGTTCATTAAGAAATCCATCATGTTTAGGTCAACATAGTCGGCAGGGTTAGCACCCGTCATTGTCCAGAATTCAGCGGGAGCAAAGGTTTTAATTCCGATAGCGAGTGGTACTTGGAACATGTTCGCAATACAGTGCTCAAAGCCTGCCGACACGAACATCGCGACAGGTAAAATCATTACTGCGATTTTGTCCGTTAATGTACGGCCACTGAATGTCATCCACACCGCAATACAAACCAAAACATTACACATGATGCCTAACGCGATAGCTTGGATAAAATCATGGTGCATCTTGTGTTGTGAAATAGCCATGGCATTCAAGCCCACTTGTCCGTTGTCGAACATGTATTGTTTGGTCAGAAGCATACAAGCTACTAGTAGCAACGCGCCAATCAAGTTACCGATATAAACCGTAGCCCAGTTCTTCATCAGGGTACGCCAGCTAATTTTTCCGCTCGCTCTTGCCACTAACGTTAAAACAGAGCTAGTAAATAGCTCACCACCAGTCACGACGACTAGAATCAAGCCCAAGCTAAATGCAAGGCCACCCAATAAGCGAGTAATACCCCATGGTAAATCACCCGCACCCGTCGTTACGATGGTATAGAATACAAAGGCAATACCGATATGAATACCCGCAGAAATAGCGAGAAGAAAAGATTTAATGGGATCTTTGGTTGCTTTACCTACGCCAATATCTGCAGCGCGCTCAGCCATTTGTGGCGGTAATAATGAGTCAAATTGATTTAGATTCATGTGATTTACATTTTGAAACATGTTGTCGGGGAGCGCGATAATCCTCTCTTTCATTTCTTAATTCAAGAGCTATTTTTCTCACAAATTCACTTTAACTATGCATAAAGCACTAAATTCTGAATGATATTAAAATTTCATACGACTTTAGTAGTAAAATCAAAACTATTATGAATGAATCGTTATCAACAATAAAAATAACACATCCATAAATATCAACAGGTTACGAAAAAACCAAAAGAATAACGTACACTCTAACCGTATTTAACGGGCTTTTATTTAGAGATTTTGATATAGATCAACAGAACGTAAAAAAGCGCCCTTAGGCGCTTTTAAGTCAGTCACAAATAAAGACATTAGTTATGCTAAACTGCTGGCTCAATCACTTCTTCTGATGGTTGTGTTAAAGTCTCATCTTCAAGGTTAGATTCAACGTTAGAAGGAACAAGATCAGAATCGCTTCCGTTAGCAACTTTACCATCTAATCCTTTCAAACTATCCACCAGCTCTTCTAAGCTCTTTATGTGTGCATCGCTCTTGGTGACCTGCTCACCTAATAACTCATTGTGCTTAGTCGCTTCAAACAATTGCTGAGCTTGCTTTTGATTATCGCTTTCTAACTTAACTAATTGTTCAGTCAAAGCTTCAATCTCTGACTTTAATAAAGATGTCATATCCGAACTTTTTAATGCCTTAACGCTAGCAACAATCTTTTGAGATTGGAGGCGCAACACAACATCACGATAGTCCTTGTCATTAATTACCTGAGAAATACTTAACAATTGGTTCTCTGCATTCAATACCGTTTGCTCAAATCGATCACCTTTCACGCTCGCAAGTAGCTTTACTTCGTGCGCTACACTACGTACATGGTTCAATTCAAACTCTGCAGCTTGAACGGCATCTTCAATAATCGATTTTTCGCGTGGGCTCGCTTTCACTTGGCTTTCAGCTAATGCTATTTGAGAAGCGGCCTTTGCAAACGTTAAGGGAATCACATCATCAAAATCTTCGTCTTCCAAAAATTCTAATTCGTTCTTCAAAGGCTCAATATATTTTTTATGAGCAACTTTGACTTCTAACAGACGAGCACTATTGAGGAATTCGATCTGTGCTTCCTGAGCATCTTCTAACTCATCAACCAATACATATTCGAATAGCTCGCTGTACTCTGAATACAACTTCTTATAGCTCGATGTAAACATGGTGTCCGCACCAAGAAACTGAAGGTATTCCATTTGTACTATCGAATCGGCTAGCACTCGATCGGCTTTTTTCTTCAAAACTAAAATCGAATCATAGTTAGATTTGATCAGAGCAATTTTTTCATCAAAAGCTTCGGCATAAGTTAGGCTCGAGAAAATCGAATAACTTTTAGATAATCGACTCTCATCTTTCAGTAAATCTGCATAAATATTTTCAGCATCATCCCATGCATCTAGAAGTTCATGGTAATTCTCCGGAGCATAAAGAGACAATTGAGCATGATCTTCAAGTTTAATTTCCCATTGGGAGTAAACACTTTGGAGAGACTGAAAAGAACGGACCTCTGTTGTAGATTCATTATTATTTGTGATTTGGTTCGCGTCTGTCTGCTCTGAGGGTGTGCTTTGACAACCTGAGATAGCAAATAGCATACTAATTACCAATGCTACTTTGTTAACTCTCACTGATGCATTTCCTTTTTGTACAATATTAGCTGCATGCAATATCTTTCTAGTCACACAATATATTACAACCACTTAGCAATAGACATCACTCATGATGTAAACGTGTGTAAATTACCCAATTTAACCAAAATAAGTCCTTCATGCGATGATTAATCATTCAATTTGGTATCACTTATCAATTCTATTTATTTGCTATTGCCTGAGCTGTCAATGCGCACTAAGGTGAAGGTAGAGAACGTTATGAATATATAGGTTAATTATGAAGTACAACGCTGAACATATTGCTGATTTAAACCTCCTTCTTCAATTTGATGTAAGTAGCGCTGCTACCGGAATTAAAGTTCATCAAGAGGCTGCTCAAGAAACTCAAGACGCCGTTAAGCGCCTATTCGAAAAAAACCTTTGCACTCAGCCAGACGGCGGTTACCTAACAGATGAAGGTATCGAGATGGCAGAACGCGCAGATAAGCTCATTCGCGTACTAAACTAAAGCTCGATTGTTCTAGAAAAAACTCCACTTGCTTCGGCCGTGGAGTTTTTTCATTTTTAGCCAAAGGTTTGTTAGGCTTAATGTAAATTCGTCATTTGCAGTTGTGAGGAACACATGGCTTCTATATTTATTGTTGGTGCAGGCTGGGTTGGTGTCCCCTTATCTGAACATCTCGTCAAACATGGTCACCGAGTCGTCGTTACGAAGACCACTCAGTCAGGCGCTGATGCTATTGGCAACGAATGCATTCCTTGTGAAGTGTTCAGTTTTGATGCCGCGAAACCTGAACGCTCTATTGGCCGACTCTACTCACTCCTACTGGAAAACAACACTGAAATCGTCATTGGCAGCTTCCCTCCAGGCTTTAGAAAAGGCGCAGGACAAGAGTATGCCACTTACTGGAAACAGTTAACGACGGCTTGCAAAAAAGCTAACATAAAGAAACTGCTCATGGTCAGTTCAACAACGGTCTACCCTACTAAGCCCGGCGTTCTGCACGAATCGGATGCGTCACTGAATCTATCAAACTCAGATAACGGCCATGCACCTTCATTTTCTGATAACGCACGAGTCATGTTGCGAGCTGAGCAGTCAGTGATTGATTCAGGTATCGATTATACCATTCTTCGCTTTAGTGGATTAATTGGTCCGAATCGTCATCCGTCAAGATTTGCCAGTAGACTTAGACAAGTCAGCTCTCAGGCTCCCGCCAACATGCTTCACCTTGATGACGCAATTAACGCGGTCGACTTCGCTATTAGTCAGCTGCACTACGAAGTGGTCAACGTGACGACGCCAAATACGGTCAGTAAGGCGGAATTTTATGCCGCGGCATTGAAAAGCGCCAACAGTAGTGAACCTTTACCGCCCATTGTTGATACACCAGACAAGCTGATCTCTTCGAAAAAGATTCTCGACTTAGGCTACTCGTTTAAGTTCAATTCCACACTGGACGCACTTCATGACTGAACTATCGATTATAAACCCTAAGGTTAAATTGCATCGTTCCATAGACATCCTTTGGAATTTTATGTCGATGAACCATAACGTAGAAACTTCAGACTGCATTTTTGTGTTATGTAGCAACGATACTCGGGTTGCTGAATACGCGGCAGATCTCTATCACCAAAAAGTAGCGCCTTACATCGTTTTCTCAGGCGGAGTGGGACGTTTTACTGAGGGAAATTTTGAATGCTCAGAAGCTGAAACATTTGCCGCTATTGCCAGAGATTGTGGAGTACCTGATTCAGACATTTTGATTGAAAAACACGCGACTAATACTGGCGAAAATGTTCGTTTTACCTATGACTTGCTTACAAAACGTGGGCTATCACCGAAGCGACTGACCTTGGTACAAAAGCCCTTTATGGAAAAACGTACCTACGCAACATTCAGCAAACAATGGCCAGAACAGGCGGCGGAAATTAGAGTGACTTCGCAATGGCAAAGTTGGGTCGATTACTTTAACGAAGAGTTGCCACTGGACATGGTACTAGGGGCTTTAGTTGCCGACTTTGAAAGAATCAAAACGTACCCTGCTCAAGGGTTTCAGATTGAAATGCCAATCCCTGATGACGTTGACCATGCTTACAAAGTATTGAAGAAACTGGGTTTAGAATAAAGCTTTAGGTAACGTAATAGTACGTTTCAGGAAACAAAAACGGTGGCACTTGGCCACCGTTTATTATTCTTAGCTTTTTACTTTAGATTGCTAATCTTTGCTTTGTTCTCTAAGCAAAATCAACCAAAGAGCCGTTTATTTACCTAACGCTTCTTTGTAGTGCAGACGGCAAGCAGAAACATATTGGTCATTACCACCGATGGCCACTTGGTCACCTTCAGCAATCGCAACACCGTGCTCATCAGTACGAATCACCATATTCGCTTTACGACCACAGTGGCAAATCGTTTTCAGCTCAACTAACTTGTCGGCCCAAGACAATAAGTAACGGCTACCTTCAAACAGCTCACCCAAGAAGTCAGTGCGCAAACCGTAGCAAAGTACAGGAATGTGCAGCTTATCTACGACTTCTGTTAGTTGGTAAACCTGCTCTTTCGATAAAAACTGACACTCATCGATCAAAACACAATGACGCTTTTCTTCTTCATTAAGTTTTTGGATAGCGTCAAACATATTAGTGTCGTTTTTAAACAGTTGAGCTTCAGATTGCAGACCAATTCGTGAGCTCACTTTACCAATACCATAGCGGTCGTCTAACGCTGCGGTAAAGATCACTGGCGTCATACCACGCTCTTGATAGTTAAAAGAAGATTGAAGAAGCGTTGTTGATTTACCCGCATTCATTGCCGAGTAATAAAAATACATCTGAGCCACAGAAATATTCCTGTTAATTAAAAGTTGAAGATAAAAGCAAAGGTGAAATTAAAGAATTTTTGCTAGAAAAAAGGGCTGAAAATCAGCCCTTTTTTATAAAGTTTACTTACGACGCCAAGTCGTGCCTTCTGGACCATCTTCCAGAACAATACCCAACTCGTTCAACTTGTCACGTGCAAGGTCAGCGTTAGCCCAATCCTTTGAAGCACGAGAATCATTACGTAGCTTAATCAATGCTTCAATTTCTGCTACTTCGTCGTCATTACCAGCAGCATCACCTTTAAGGAAAGCTTCTGGGTCTTGATGAAGAATACCGATGATGTCGGCAAGTTCACGCATCAATGCACCGAGAGCGCTTGCTTTTTCAATACTTTCTGTCTTGATACGGTTAATATCACGAGCCATTTCAAACAGCACTGAATAAGCTTCAGGTGTGTTGAAATCATCGTTCATCGCAGTAGAGAAACGAGTTACATATTCTTCACCACCAGCCGGAGCTGCTGTTAGATCCAAGCCACGAAGTGACGTGTAGAGGCGTTCTAATGAAGCACGTGCTTGATTTAGGTTATCTTCACTGTAGTTTAGTTGGCTACGGTAGTGGCCAGACATTAGAAAGTAACGTACCGTTTCGGCATCGTAATGAGCTAGCACATCACGAATCGTGAAGAAGTTGCCTAATGATTTAGACATTTTTTCTTTGTCTACCATTACCATACCACTGTGCATCCAAGTATTTACATACTGAGTACCATGTGCGCAGCAAGATTGTGCAATCTCGTTTTCGTGGTGAGGGAATTGTAGATCTGAACCGCCGCCGTGGATATCGAAGTGATTACCAAGAATAGAAGAGTTCATTGCTGAACATTCAATGTGCCAACCTGGACGACCTGGACCCCATGGCGATTCCCACGTAGGTTCACCTGGCTTAGACATTTTCCAAAGAACAAAATCTAATGGGCTGCGTTTTGCAGAGTCAACATCGACACGAGCACCAGCTTGAAGCTGATCTAAGTCTTGCTTTGAAAGCTTACCGTATTCATCGAACTTCTTAACTTCGAACATCACATCGCCATTGCTTGCTACGTAAGCAAAGCCGCGTTGAATTAGCTTTTCTACTAACTCAATGATCTCAGTGATGAATTCTGTTGCACGAGGCTCTACATCTGGGCGTTTCATATTCAATGCATCGAAATCTGCATGCATTTCACCAATCAAGCGCTCAGTTAAAGAATCACAAGACTCGCCGTTTTCGTTAGCGCGTTTGATGATCTTGTCATCGATATCAGTAATGTTACGAACGAAGTTCAAATCGTAACCAAGGTAACGAAGGTAACGAGTTACTACGTCGAAAGAAACGAACGTACGGCCATGACCAATATGACAGAGATCGTATATGGTTACCCCACAGACATACATACCGACTTTGCCAGCTGTAATTGGTTTGAATTCCTCTTTCTGTCTTGTGAGCGTGTTATATATCTTCAGCATGATCTCTATCTATTTTATGGATTAATCAAAAATAAGCTCGCAGTATAACAAGTCATACCTTAATAGGTAATCCCCCAAAGCAGGAATTACCTCAAACATCTGAGTTAAGTGAATGATTTGGTGATTTGAAAGTCCGCCAACATGCGCTAGAATTCGAACTTCATATTAAAAAGACAGTAAGGTAACAATCATGATCATCCTTCACACAAATTTTGGTGACATCAAAGTTCAACTTAACGAAGAAAAAGCACCAGAAACAAGCGCAAACTTTCTACAGTATTGCCGTGACGGTTTCTACGACAACACACTATTCCACCGTGTTATCGATGGTTTCATGATTCAAGGCGGTGGCATGACTTCTGGCCTTAAAGAAAAAACGACTCGCGCTACAATCAAGAACGAAGCAAACAACGGCCTAGCTAACAAAGTAGGTACACTTGCAATGGCTCGTACTATGGAACCACATTCAGCGAGCTCTCAGTTCTTCATCAACGTGAACGACAATTCTTTCCTAAACTTCCGTAGCGAAAGCCTAGACGGTTGGGGTTACTGTGTATTCGCAGAAGTTGTTGAAGGTATGGACATCGTAAACAAGATTAAAGGTGTTAGCACTGGTTCTATGGGTATGCACCAAGATGTACCTCTAGAAGAAGTGATCATCACTGGTACTACAATCGAAGCTTAATTACTCGCTTTCGATTAGTATTAATCATTACCATTGGTGAACCGATAAATCAGGATACAGGGAGCGAATCGCTCCCTTTTTTAGACCTATGAAAACATATTTTATATCAGATCTGCACTTAGCCCCGTCGCGACCAGACATCACAGATTGTTTCTTAACCTTCATGAAAAACGAAGCCGTAGAAGCGGATGCACTGTATGTACTTGGTGACCTTTTCGAGTTCTGGATTGGTGACGACGATACGAGCGATTTCGCTACTTCCATTCGCCAAGCATTTATTGATCTAGTTAACACTGGCGTGCCTTGTTATTTCACTCAGGGCAACCGGGACTTTTTAGTTGGTAAAAAGTTTGCCAAACAAACGGGCGTCCAACTACTAGATGAAGTTTCAACGATCGATATCTACGGACAAAAAGCCGTGGTATTACACGGTGATACCTTGTGCACTGAAGATGTAAAGTATCTCGCCTTCCGTGAAAAAGTACATCAGCCCTGGCTACAATGGGTATTCAATAGAATTCCATTCTTTATCAAAAAGAAAATTGTTTCTAAGGTTCAATCCGATATCAAGGACGACAAGCAGACTAAGTCTTTAGACATCATGGACGTAACACAACAAGAAGTTGAAAATGTGATGGCGCAAAATAATGTAGATCTCATGATCCACGGTCACACGCACCGCCCAGACATTCATAGGTTCAATACCAATAGTTGCACTAAAACTCGTATCGTACTTGGTGATTGGTACACGCAGGGCTCAGTTCTGGTATTCACTCCGCAAAGTTTTGAACTACAGAATCGTGAGTTTAGCAACCGCTTTTAACGTCACTCCTCATCTTTCACATTGATTATTATTATGGGTCAGACTTTCTAAGATTGTAGATGGTAATTTTTCTCCAATTAGCTATTATCTCTGTATCAGAACTAAACCGAACACAGTACGAAGTTGAAATATTCATATGTAGCGCGTCAGCCAATACTCGATGCTGACAAGAAAACCATAGGTTACGAGTTGCTATTCAGGGACGGTCCTAAGAACACTTTCCCTGAAGTAGAACCGGAACTCGCTACAAGCCGCTTGCTTTCCGATCACTTCCTATCAACTCACTATAATACGCTTGGTGATAAGTTGGGGTTCGTGAATTTTCCTTATGCAAGTCTGATTAACTTAGTCCCTACCCTCTTTCCGAAAGAAAGCCTCGTTGTTGAGGTTCTTGAAGATTGTGAACCAACGGACGAATTGCTTGAAGCGATCAAAACCATTTACGACGCGGGTTATACCATCGCGTTGGACGACTTTGTGCCAAGCAAAGCATGGAAACGTTTCTTGCCTTACGTATCTATCATTAAATTTGATATTCGTTTGATCTCAATAACAAAAGCATCAATGTTCATGAACTCTATGAGAGAATTGGATATCAAGTTTCTTGCCGAAAAAGTTGAAACTTACGATGAGTATCAAGAAGCGAAACAAGCCGGATTTTCTTATTTTCAGGGTTACTTCTTCAGTAAACCGGAAATGATCCAAACTCGCGCACTTAGTCCTGCTTTTCTGACTATCGTTCAGTTACTAAAAGAAATAGCCCACGATCCTATCGATTTCAGTGAAGTCGAACGTTTGATCACATTGGATGTAACACTCTCTTATAAGCTACTCACCTACGTAAACTCTGCGGGCGGTTCAGCGACGACTATCCGTTCATTTCGCCAAGCACTCATTTACCTTGGGGAACAGAAACTGCGTAAGTTCGTTTCACTAGTGGCAATCGCATCTGCGAAAGAAGATAAACCGGATTCACTTTATGGTTTAGCGGTACTGCGCGCTCGTCAATGTGAACTGTTAGTAGAAAAGATGAATGTGAAAGTTGAACCTGGACAAGCCTTTTTAACCGGCATGTTCTCGCTACTCGATTCACTCTTTGATCAGCCTTTAAAGCAAGTATTGGACTCAGTACCCATCGATGAAGAGATCAAACAAGCTCTTATTCAGCGTAAAGGTGTACTTGGTGCGATCATGGCGATGGTCATTGCGTACGAGCAAGCTCGCTGGGATGAAGCGACACGCATTCGTAAGCTGCTCAAACTGAGCGAAGCAGACCTCGGACAAGCGTATGATGAGGCCACTACTTGGGCTCAAGATCTGTTATCACCTTCATTGAAATAATACACTCCCTACAAAAACAGCAATAGAAACTAAGCTTTGGTGAGCGATCGTTTCTTGCTAAACTCCAATGCATTCATTTATGGCCTCTTAATCGAGGCCATTTTTACAGGAACTGACTATGTCTTTATGCCCTTGTGGTAGCAAAAATACTTACCAACAGTGCTGTGAACCCGCACATCTTGACCACAATTCAGTCGAAACACCTGAACAATTGATGCGCTCACGCTATTCTGCACATGTACTTGGTTTGGTTGATTATGTGGTTGCTACTTACCACCCGACTTGTAATGCAGAAGCGCAGAGAGAAGGTATTGCTGAATCCATTGATAGTGATTGGGCGGGTTTAGAAGTCATCGATACTGCCGCAGGTTCACATGAGAACGAAGGCTTTGTTGAGTTTAAAGCTTACTTCAACGACGGGGTTGAGCAGTTCTGTATGCAAGAACGTTCTCGCTTTGTTCGTGAAGACGGTATTTGGTTCTACATTGATGGCGCTTTCCCCAATCAAGAAAATGAACAAGAAGACGCAACACAACCAGAGATAGATCCTCGCCTAAACCAAACTGTAGAGAGCTTCAAGATCGGCCGCAATGACCCGTGTATTTGTGGTAGCAGTAAGAAGTATAAAAAGTGCTGCGGCTAACTCATGTGTCTAGGAAGTTAGATTAAGAGGAGAGTTTCCTGATGTCGCTTAGACTCCTCGGAATGACGAGGCCTAAAGTCGAAGAGATATGCTCAAGAATTGAATGCTAAAAAAGCCCCGTAAACATAATTGTTTAAGGGGCTTTTATTTATCTGTTACGTAGTCGATTAATCTAAAGAGAGCTTACTTATGGCGCTCTTTTAATTTGTTCACCACATCGTTCATCGATAAGCCTTGGTCTTGTAAAAGAACCATCAAGTGGTAAATCAAATCTGCTGATTCACACACTAATTCCGCCTTATCGCCCGACGTCGCCGCAAGCGCGACTTCAACGCCTTCTTCGCCCACTTTTTGCGAAATACGCTTGGTGCCACGGGCATATAAACTGGCAGTATAAGAAGACTCAGGGTCTGCGTCCTTGCGGGCAGCCAGTAGCTGCTCAAGCTGATGAAGCCACACCATCTGTGTTTCTTCTTGTTTGTCTCCATCCCAACACGTTGTTGTACCTGTGTGGCACGTTGGGCCAATGGGATTTACCTTAACAAGTAAAGTATCGTTATCGCAGTCCAAAGCGATGTTTTTCAGTTGCAATACGTTGCCCGACGTTTCACCTTTCGTCCAAAGACGCTCTTTAGTACGAGAGAAAAACGTAACATTGCCAGTTTCACCGGTTTTCTCAAGTGCTGCAGGGTTCATGTATCCCATCATTAACACTTGGCTAGATTGGTAATCTTGAACAATGGCAGGAACTAAACCATCTACTTTTTCCCAGTTAATACGCTCTGATAATGCGCCTACTGTTGTTTTTGATAAGCTTGCGGTTTCAAAACTCATAGTCGCACCTCTACATCTTGTTGTTTTAAATACTGTTTAAGTTCACCAATATTGATGACTTGTTTGTGGAATACCGAAGCCGCTAGTGCCCCGTCCACGTTTGTCTTCTTGTAGGCTTCAGCAAAGTGTTCCATCGCACCTGCACCACCAGACGCAATCAAAGGTACATTACACACTTCGCGTACCATGTTTAACTGATCAATATCGTAGCCATTACGAACACCATCTTGGTTCATCATGTTTAACACAATCTCACCTGCGCCACGCTTTTGTACTTCCTTCACCCAATCTTTGGTTTCCCACTTGGTTGCTTTAGTACGCGCTTCATCGCCAGTGAACTGGTAAACCTGATATTTACCGGTATCTTTATCGAAGTATGAATCGATACCAACAACAATACACTGCACGCCAAACTTATCAGCAAGGTCAGTAATCAGTTGTGGGTTAGCCAATGCAGGCGAGTTAATTGAGACTTTATCTGCACCAAACTCAAGAATGCGTGCTGCATCTTCCGCTGACTTGATACCACCAGCCACACAGAAAGGAATATCAATCACTTCTGCTACGCGTTTCACCCAGCTTTTATCGACCACACGTCCATCACTTGATGCAGTGATATCGTAAAACACTAATTCATCAGCGCCCTCTTCTGCATAGCGTTGTGCTAGCGGAACGATGTCACCAATAATTTCGTGGTTGCGGAATTGAACGCCCTTAACCACTTGTCCATCACGGACATCCAAACAAGGGATTATTCGCTTTGCCAGCATGCAAATGCCTCCTCTGCGGTGAATTTGCCATCAAGCAGTGCGCGACCAACAATCACACCCGCAACGCCGCTGCCTTTCAGAGCTTCGATATCAGCTAGGCTGCCAATGCCACCCGATGATTGAAATTGTACTTGTGGGTACTGCTTACAAAGGTCAATGTATAACTCTACGTTTGATCCTTCTAGCGTGCCATCACGTGAAATATCTGTACAGAGAACGTGTTTGAGGCCAACCGTTAGGTAATCTTCAATTAGCGCTTCGATGGTCACACCTGAATCTTCTTGCCAACCTGAAATCGCCACTTTACGTGTGCCGTTTTCATCAATGTTGATGTCCAGAGCAAGTACGATTTTTTCAGCGCCGTATTTTTCCATCCAACCTTTCACAAGTTCAGGTTGTTTAACAGCAGTCGAGCCAACCACAACGCGCTGTGCGCCGGCTTCTAGCAAATCAATTACATCTTGTTCATTGCGAACACCACCACCAATTTGAATATTGGCTGGTGTGCTTGCAAGTAGCTTGGCGATTAAGTCTAGCTGGCGAGCTGTTGTATCTTTTGCGCCGGTTAAGTCTACTAGGTGAAGCCAACCTGCGCCTGCTTGGTGATACAGATTAAACTGCTCTGCTGGGTCTACTTTGTATTCTGTTACTTGCCCGTAATCGCCTTGGAATAAGCGAACTACTTGGCCTTCAATTAAATCTAATGCGGGAATAATCATTTACATTCCTTATAGGGCAGCGTTAGCCGATGCCTAATCCTTATTACAGTTCCAAGAAGTTTTGAATCAATTTAGAGCCTGCTTTTGACGAACGCTCTGGGTGGAACTGAACACCATAATAGTTGCCACTTTGAACGGCAGCGGTAAACGGATTGCCGTAATCACATTGTGCGATTGTGTAGTCACCTACTGGCATTGCAAAGCTATGTACGAAGTAAAAATACTCGCCTTCTTCAATGTCTTTAAATAGCGGGTGATTCGGTGTTGCGGTTACAGTGTTCCAACCCATGTGTGGTAGTGGCAAATCCCCCGT
>Ga0209121_10002274_pt1 | contig 19659 bp, 19 predicted proteins | sample Cruoilmetagenom3_FD_187292 | JGI IMG/M metagenome (GOLD analysis project Ga0209121, IMG submission 187292) | Oil polluted marine microbial communities from Coal Oil Point, Santa Barbara, California, USA - Sample 3 (SPAdes) (version 2) | ecosystem: Environmental > Aquatic > Marine > Oil seeps ...
CTCTCCCGCCGGGATCCTCCGTTCTTGAATGTCTCCTTGCGGTGTCTTGATAACTACTGCACTTCGGGTTCCAGTGAGCGCCCGGGCAATGGGAACAATGTTTCTTGTTTCCTCAGGTCCCAAATTGAATAGAGTGGCGATATCATAGGGGTTGGATAGTTTTTCAATAGTTTTTCCTATTGGTCCCACCTCTATCGCTGCCGGCATTCCTATGGGAACGCGTTCAATGTGCAATACTTCGTCAACAATTGGGATGGGACGGTGTAACCGGTTATAGATCAATACCGCCTCATCATTCCTGACTATTGCACCTTCGATCTGTAAATTCATAGAAGTTGCTTCATTCAAGCGTGCGGCTGCCTCCCGGAATTCAATGGAACCGTCAATAACCACGATCCACCGTTCATCAGGAGAAGCAGACTTTAGATCTTCCAATGAGATGGTGGTCCCGAGTCCTAATCCCATTCCTCCAGGCGTGGATGGATTATGACCGATCATAGCTGATTCCGTTATGACAGTTTCTGTAATTGTTTCCATGGCAACATCGCCGATAACCGGTGTTGCTTTATTGAGAAGAACCAGACTAATATCTTTGCGCTGTATTTCCAGCGGTTTTATGGCGATATCCAGGGCATCAATAATTCCCTGCACATTTCTAAGTGTCCCCTTTATACCCGTGGTTTTCACCATAGCACTGGCAAGGAAATATATATCACCCTCTAGTGAGACCTTAGCTATGGCAACCTCCGTCGAATTATTGCCAACATCGACACCGGCAATGTATTTCATATATACGTAACCCTGATTAACGTTTTAAACGACCGCGTTTTTCATAGACTTCGGCAGCTTCACGAACGAAATCTGCACAGATCTTCGCTTGGAATTTCGATTCAAGTTCGTCAGCCATGTCGAGTAGCTCCTGCTTTGTGCACCGGTATGGGCGTAACGCATCATACATTTCCAAAATGCGTTCATCGGGAATTCGCGTCATTTCCGCAGCCCGGCGCAGATTTGCTGCAATATGCGGCCGATGGATACTTTCAGCAATCTGTGCTTGATACTCCAGCGTCTGCGGCCGAACCCTGATGTCACTAAAGCTGATTTTGCCATCCATAACTTTATCCAACGTAATCTCATCAAGGGATAATCCAGTTTCCGATTTCACCAGGTCAGGACGTCTGGCGGCGAGTGGATAGTCCTTCTTCGCGTCAAGTAGACCTGTCGGATCATTTTTTTTAGCTTCCTTTTCACGCTCTTGGCCAAGTTTGTCCATAGCCCGTTTTACCGCCTCAGCAATCAGGTCGGGAGAAACATTCAATTCTTTTGATTGAGCCATGTTTTCTGCCTCCTTGGATAATGGTTCTTTGATATTTTATTATTATTAGATTATAAGAAGTTAAAATAGTGTTCTTGCAGCCATCATAGATCCAACTAAAGCCGAACAGTCATATCCATGCTCGGCATATCAGGTTTCACATATTGAACCTCTTTGTTGTGGAGCAATGCCGCCAGACCTTGATATTTAGGTCTGGCCATGGGATCGTTGCGCACAGGAACCGGTGACGGGCTTTCTCCCTTGGCATATTGAGCTGCGTTGCGACCAATGGCACGAAAGGTTTCCCTTTCTACCAGCGGTGATTGTGAAAATAACTCTAAGTTTTGGAGCGGAGCCAAATCCCGCTGGTGGATGACGGTGGTTCCCCTCGAAATGATACCAATACCGATCCCTGACCCGCTCAAATTGGCGGCCTCGTGAGCAATAAATCCAACGTCTGCGGTTCTATTGACCTTTACTATCCGAGCTTTGAGGCCTTCCTCTTCAATACCTGCCATCACTTCGCTTAGTACGTCTCGATGCGGGATGTTGATAATGGTTTGGGTCATGGCCGTTCCAAATGACGGTGGTATGCCAATGACCACCTCATTTACATTAGTTCCGGGTTTTGCCTCCCCAATTTCCTGGAACTGAAGCGCGAGGGCTTTCTCTTTTACCTGGGTCGTTGCCGGTTCTCCCTCTCCTTCCATTTGCTGCAAAACCTCGATGATGATTTCTTTAACCATGTCTTCAGAAATATTCATTTTTCACATTTCCTCCCCTGAACAGCCCTATACATCCTCAGGGCTGATAGCTGCACTAATATCTTTTAAGAGTTCCCATCTTTCACCTTCCAGGCGGTAACCAGTACCAGGACCTTCATAATCGTTTAGGTCATTGATGGCAGCCACCACATTGAATTTTTCATCAAAGATGGCCGATGTTTGCAGGTAATCTCCGCTTACCTTTCCCTTCAGCATATTGAGAACACTCTGGGCAACATCATTGAACCCATGTTTTGCTAAGGCGAGAACAACATCCAGACCAGTGATTTCGCGTTTCATAAGTTCGTCTATAGACCGAAGATCTTCGGGAACATTGCGGTCGGGCATATCTTTGCTACCATGAGCATAAGTTGCGGCATCAACCTCATCATCTGTAATGTGTGGAAGTCTCAGTTCATCAAAAACCACCTGTAGTGCCATGGCAGCCTTGTTACGGATAGCGATGACGTCTTCTTCTGTTACCGGGCGTAAGGACATATCAACCTGAAGGTCCCGCTGTAAGACGAGCATGTCGTCATAATCGTCAGAGTCATGGGTGGATCCTGCAAACATATTGTCATAGTTTGGCACTGCGCTATAGCCCGAGAAAATCAAATCGGTACCGGGGAGAAACTGCATGAGCATGCGTGCAGTATTGCGAATTGGAGAATGTGTGAAGGTCTGGTCATTGCCCGATGCAACTTCCATATCATTAAGAACCGTGGCAATATTTTCCGCCAGCATGGTACGAACTCCTGCCGGCACTGCTCCCGGTACGCCGACGACACTGATGGAGCCATTCTGCAGGCCCTGTACACCAGCACCCTTTGTAATCATCACACACCGGGTTTCCAGATACAGCATTGATTTTCCTTCAGCGTACCCCATTTGTACCTCAGAGCCGGTACCAGAAGTAAATCTCATCTTAAGCCCTCGTGATGCGTAAGCAGAGGCCAGAAACGCCTTGGACCATGGAGTGTCATCCCCATCCATAAAGACCTGTTCGGTTCCATAAACGGAAACCGTTTCAGCATAGGCCGTAAGCCCACGCATTCCCATGGTCAGTTCTAAAGATTCTTCCACTGCACACTGGGTGAGGACCCCTGGCCGACCTGTTTGTGAACCCACTAAAATGGAAAGGGCATTCATTGGTGCATAACGCACTACGCCAACGGTGGTCTCAAGCTCACTGAATCCACGATAGGCAGCCTCTGCCGCATCGGCAGCCAGAAGGGCAGGAGTGTCTTTGACATTGGTTACATGGGCCTGGTTGGATGGAGTGCGTCTGGGACGTAATTTTTGCATGGCCATCATGAGTTCGACTACGTTCATCCTTTTAAGAATATCCACATATTTGGCTGGCGTCATGCCGACAGACAATCGCACGATTTTTGCTCTCGGTACATTAATATCTACCAACATGCGCGCAATATCCAGTGAATCCAACGCCATTGCTTCTTCAGCCACATCGGCGTCAATGGTATGATCCGCAATCCATGTATCGATCATGTCGAAATCTTCACGGGATTTGCCGTCCATTTCGATGACCTTGCCATTTGTTATTTTAATTGATGGTTCTGGATCATTGGGGCTGTCCATGGCAACCAGACCCACATCGATCCACTCTTTAATAAAGCCGTCCTGATTAACGGCACGTTTTTCCAGTACCTCGAAACGTTTTTGCTTTCTCGCCATCTTCTTTCACCCCCCAACTATATGTATGGAGTACCTAGCGACTTGGGTTCTTCACCCCATGCGCTTAGAAGTTTATTTCCGATTTCCCTGCCGGCGATCACGGCCTGTCGAACGGCACCCGAATCACCGGTAACCATGATAAACACCTCGTTGGTCAGGGACGTTCCATGCGCAGGTGAGGCATACCCCAGAACTTCAATATTTGCAGCCTTGACTGCCGTATCAACCATCAGCATACCAACGACCGCGGGAGCGCCAAGAATCAAACCAAAAGCTCTACCTTCGTGTGCACCTACAGCCTTGTTCAAACATTTGCTTGCCCGGGCGGTGTATTGATTTTCAGTATATCCTTGATCATTTCCATACACATCCCCAAAGTACTTGGGCAACACATCAATTGTAACTTCCACTGCACGGCGTGCGTCTGAAACATCTTCAGCACCAAATATGATCAAATTACCGTGGCCTGCGCCACCTTTGCAATCTCTGGGCATTTCAATGAGTATGACTTCGGTGTTAGTCGCTTTGACAGCCTCATCCGCCGCCATGAGTTGAGGACCGGCACCAATACGACCGCCAATAACGCCAATGGAATGGTATTTTTCATCAAACCCGAAAAGCTTATGAATGACGGGATCCAGGTTTGCGATAACGATCCCCTGGGTATCCCCCATGCTGACCCCAACGAACTCGGTTATCTGCACCAGATCTGCGGGCATATTAGAATTGTCCTTTTTTTCTTCTGCAGGTTTCGTCTCGGCAGGAGAGCCGGAACTCACACGCTTCATTACTTCTTTCATAACTTTATTGATTAATTGTTCTTCCATAGGACATTTCCTCCTATCCTAAGTTATGTCCAATAAGTGTGTTAATAATTCTTAACAGCTTCTATTCACTTTTGGGTGTTTTTGGCAGAAACATTTCCACATCTTGATGCGGTCTTGGAATTACATGCACGGATATTACTTCACCGACCTTTTCAGCCGCGGCCGAACCCGCATCCGTGGCTGCTTTGACTGCCCCAACATCCCCGCGGACCAGGGCTGTCACAAGACCAGCACCGATTTGTTTCTGTCCAATTAACACTACATTAGCCGCCTTTACCATTGCGTCCGACGCTTCGATGTTGGCAACTAATCCTCTGGTTTCGATCATTCCTAAAGCTTCTTTAGTCATTATTTATTCCTCCTGTGTATTAAATTCAAAACTGAAAACGATATCATGGGGGCATCGCTGCCCCCTGATATCATATTTTTTTATTCATTAGCATTAGCAGTTTGTTTTTTAAATAAATCAGGCAGCATAGCCGATCCATGGAATCAGCCGGGGTACCCGGACGGTAACTTGAAACCAGAATTCACACAATATGCCGACACTTATGAAACTGGAAGTAAACCTATCAGCTCATATCCTTCTTATACTGAACTCCTAAGGCATCTGCCGCCCAAATGGCATCCTCCACCATTCCTGCTGTTACAGGAAACCAGGTTGCATGGATGGTTTCACCCTCAGCCGTTGTTGCTTCAGCGACCTGCCTTATTTCTTCGCGTGTCGGGTTTGTAATACCTATATCTTCCAAACAAACCGGCAAACCCACCTTAAGACAGAAATCCATTACATCGTAAATGTCTTCTGATGGCCGGCCCTCTAATACTAACTGAGTAAGCGTGCCAAAAGAGACTTTTTCACCATGCAGTTCAGCGTGGGATGCCTCCAGAGCCGTAAATCCATTATGAACTGCATGGGCTGCAGCAAGGCCACCACTTTCAAAGCCCAAACCACTGAGTAGCGTATTGGCTTCCACAACCGCTTCAACCGATGGCGTCACGACCTTCCTCTCTACCGCCAACTTCGCGAAAAAACCATGTTCCAAAAGGGTATCATAACAAAGCCGCGCTATGGCGATTGAAGCCAAGGTGGGGGGGGCTTCTCCGGTAAGGGCATTAGGCTTGCAGCTCTTGGCACAGGTGTCTGCTTCCCAAAAGGTAGCCAAAGCATCTCCCATTCCGGAAACCAAAAAGCGGATAGGAGCTTTTGCTATGATTGCAGTATCCACCAGAACACAATCAGGGTTTGTAGGTAACACTAAGTATCGTTCAAAAACGCCTTCATCTGAATAAATCACTGACAAAGCCGAACAGGGAGCATCAGTAGCAGCAATTGTGGGCACAATTATAACCGGCACCTTCATATCGTGAGCTACCGCCTTACCGGTATCGATAACCTTGCCGCCCCCCGCAGCGATAATAAGATCAGCCCCGTTGGATTTTGCAATGTCTATAAGCCGGTTGATCTCGTTATCCGAACACTCGCCATTGAAATGTTCCTGGTGGCAGTCAATGTTCTGTTTACCAAGACTTTCTTGAATTGCTTGACCACAAACAGACAGGGCTGTCTTCCCCCCGGTCAATAAAGCCTTGGAACCTATTCTCGCGGCGTGTGAACCAATTTCATTAATAGCTCCCGCCCCTTGAATATATCTACCTGGTGCTAATAACATTCGACTCATTTTGTTCCCCCTTTCTGACTTGTTACTATTGTTGCGTACAAGCTGTGAAGAGATAAAAACCTTTGCACAACTCATTCGCAAAATTTAGGTTAATTCTCTTAAAAACAACCAAAAATATGTCACCACCAGTGTAAAAGAAACTGGCCCAGGCAGCATAGCCGACCCATGGAATCAACCAGGATGCCAACTTGAAACCAGAGTTCCTTCATCCCTCCTTTCTGACTTGTTGTCATTATTGCGTGCGCACGAGCCGTGAAAAGATAAAACCTTTGCACAACTAATTCACAAAATTTAGGTTAATTCTTTTAAGAAGCCCCAAACTGTTTAATATTACTTAACTAAGCATGAATTATTACGGTAATTATCCGGTTATAAAAAGAATCTGAAATTACTTTGAGGAAAATTATGATGTGAATACAAGCTTCATGGATATAGAATTAGCACCCGCGTACTCGATTGCTAAGAAAGTGCGCTTGAGGATTAAACCGTGAGCTAAAACCGAAATTACCCAACTTAAGAATAAAAACATCTACCGTAATTTTCAATCATGCAAAAGGGGGATTTTTAACCCCTGACAGGGGGGAAATTTGGGGGGGGGAAGAGTGATAAAAACTAAATTCAGATGACGAGTTTTTTCTTTAGATCCAAACAGTTCGAAAAAATATTCGATACTGTTTTGTAAAATACTCCTGAATACATAGAGTTACACTCTAACTCAATAAGTTTTTTTTTATGGCAATTCTGACAGCTTCAACACGATTCTTTACTTTTAATTTTTTATATATATTCTTGGCGTGGCTTTTTACGGTTTCAGTGCTTATGAAAAGCGCTTCGGAAATCTCTTTATTCTCTTTCCCCTCGGCAATGGCTTTTAGAACCTCTTTTTCTCTAACAGTCAGACCATAATCTTGCTCTTTTACGCCTGAAGAATTATCAATAGTCAAGTTTACCAGGTAAGGCGATGCTTTCGGCTTGCCGGCATAAAAAGACTTGATGATTCTCTCCAGCTCTTCGATTCCAACACATTTTAACACATAGCCATCAGCACCGGCTGCCATTGCCTCCTGAATATAATTGTCGTCATTATACGTGGAGAGTACTAAAATTTTCATTTGAGGAATTGATTTACGCAATATCCGAATGACACTAATACCTGAAAGCCCCGGCATATCCACATCTATTAAAGAGACATCCGGAGGGTTGGCCATAATTTTTTCCACTGCGCTAAAGCCATCTCCTGCTTCACCAATGAGTTCAATGTCATTTTTCTGACCCAGACTGAGCCTTAAACCGGTTCGCAACAGGGGATGATCATCTGCAAGAAAAACTTTTATTACTGTGTCCTCATCCATGCCCTTTTCCTTCCCGTAGTCTTAAATTGAAGATTTAGATATATTCGGTTATTTGATTTGCTTAATTGTCGGGGCTAACCGGCAAGGTAAAGTAAAATCGGCATCCTGTCTGCTTTTTACTATCACCAGGGGCAAAGGGAGATTGCACCCAGATAAATCCACCGTGAGCCTCAATCACCTGCTTACAAAATGTCAGACCTAAGCCCAGACCCTTTCTTCCGTATCCATCTCCAGATTGAATTGCAAAGAATTTATCAAAAATATTTTGCTGATGTTTTTTCGGTATCCCAAATCCCTGATCCGAAATTGCAACCAGACAATATTCCTGGCCCGGTTGAATACGGTTATAGTAAGATATATTATTGATTGTTCCGGCCTTTTCTTTTCTAAAATCCCTTCTTATAATTGTCGAAGAGACCCTTATTTCACCCCCTGCCGGGCTATATTTTATAGCATTATCCAAAAGATTGACGCATGTTCGCAGAATACGGTTACGGTCACCTTGAAGTTTAAAAGAGGGTGAAGGCGGTTCAAAGTAAAAAGTAACGTTCTTGTCCTTTGTAAGAAAACTGACCTGTCTAATACTTTTTTCAAGAACTTTGTTCATGTCAATTAAGGTTTTATGGAGCAAGAATTTTCTATTTTCGCTGCGGTAAATATCCAGAATATCTGTCACCATGCCCAAGAGTTGGTCGCTGGTTCCCAAGGATAGACGAATAACTTCCATTTGACTCTTGTTCAAAGGACCCAGAGTCTCACTTACCAGAAGTTGTAGGGCCTTTTCTATAGATAATATGGGATTTCCCATATCGTGCGTTAACATACCGATAAGGTCCTCTTTCATGCGCTCGACTTGCTTTTCTTCAGAAATGTCACGTAAAACAGCCACGTAGCCTGAATTCTCTTCGGTTTCATAGGAAATTTTTGACAGAGAGAGCTGTACAGGAAATTCTATCCCATCCGCATTAATTGAGTTCAGCTCAATGTGTTCTCTTTTCTTCAGATGTATGTCCATCTGTTTTTGATACTTGCTTATTGAAGCTGAATCCGAAAAAAGCGACAGAATAGATTGGCCGATAAGTTTTTTTGCTTCATGGCCAAACATATTAACACCGGCTTCATTTATCATAGAAATCGTTGCATTGGTATCCGTCGAGATAATACAATCGGAAACGCTATTGATAAGTTTGTCCAGATAGAGCTTGGAGTGTTTTTGCGAAAGGTATTTTTCCAATGCTAATTCGCTAAGTGTCCGAGTGATTACTTCCATAAGATTGACAATGAGGCGAAATCGCTCACGGCTCATTATGGGTACATTTCCCAGTTCTTTCAAGTAACCTTCTATGTCGGTTATTTCAATGGAGCGGGCCCGCTGAATCGCAACTTCTTCTTTTATAGGTTTTTCAAGAACCTGGCCGCATAAGATGTTACCCAGATGTTTTTCTCCCACGATAATCGGTGATCCGCAATCAAGTAATCCCGCATTTAAGCAACTATAAATCACACTTTTTTTTAACCGTGCTGATTTCCTTCCACCATAACTGTCACTTTCACAACACTTGTGCCTTCCTTTTTCTGTAGACCGGCAATAATTCTGGCAAAGGTTTGTGAAATTTTGCGGGTCCGTGATGGGCTGGCCATCTGCATCTGAAATAATGGCTGCAATACCGGTGACTTCGGTGAAAGCACACAAGATCTCATCCAGTTTTTCTTTGCTGATCAAATCTAATAAGTGGAGGGATTGATTCATAAACAGACCTTATTTAAAAATGAAAGTGCATTAAATACTAACGACTCGATTTCTATTTATATAAAAAGGGGGAAACAATTTTTTAGAATGCTTTGCGTTTTTTGATGTGAATTGTCGTGATCATTCATCGATATGAGATAACCGGAGGCACTTAGAATAGTAATCATCATCCAGGCTTCTCGGAACCAGTCAAGAAAGATCTGCAAGCTCAGATGCCAGAACCTTAGTAGTTGCCAATACAATTTGTATTTTAGTAGGTAACTCTAACCACCATTTGATAAAATGTTCCTTATCCTTTTCATACCATAAAGGTGTTGTTACTCCAACCCTGTACAAACCCATATTCCCGATATCAGTACCACATTTGATATCTTCAATTGCGTTCATACCTTTCACAAATCTTTTGATTTCTTCTGGATTTAGCTGGTCCCTAAATCTGAAAATTAAATAAGTAGTCTTCTCCGGTCCAGAGCCTTCACAGGATGACCGCAGTTCAATTTCCTTTATCCTGTTCAATTCATCTAAAGCCTTGGTCGGAATATTTTCATCAACAGAATATCCATTCCAGATTTTCTGTCGGTGTTCGGCTGTCCTCCCTCGAATATACTTAGGTTTTCCATATAATATTTCATAAATAAAACTGGGGGCGTTTTTCTTATACTCAATGTCGCTACTCATTATCTTTCCGCTTTAACTATAAATTTTACCATACCCCAAAAATTTGCCGGTAATGAAAGGGGATAAAACAATTAAGGTCACCTATATTTGTAGAAAGTATAAAGAAACAGACCCTGCATGTCAAGCGGGAAAAATTCAACGATAGGTATTAAAGCCACACCATACCTTGCAAAAAATGCAACATTATGCAATTATAAAAAAATGGAACTAAGTTGCAAAATCTGCGGAATCAAGCTTGCATAATTAAAGCTTGAAAGATGCTGGTATATCCCACACCCAATCCTACCACTGGCAGGCAATAGCGTTACACGATGAAACTTGATATTCCAAACTTGATGAATTAGACAGTGTCCAATCTCACAGGATACTGTTGTCATGGAGTAATAAATGAAAAAAATAGCAGTATGTATAAGCAAAGGTGGTGTAGGAAAAACGACTACAGCCGTTAATCTGTCCGCAGGTCTGGCCATGACCGGCTCAAAAGTGATCCTCATAGAGACCGACACTCAGGATCAGGCTGGAACCATGTTGGGCCTCTCTCCGGAGGCAGGACTGGCAGAAGTGGTGTCAGGAAAACTCAAGCCGATGGAGGCCATGGTCCAAGCCAGGGATAATTTATGGCTCATGGCTGGAGGCAGAACCTTGGCCGGTGTAAAGAGAATGATATCCAGAAAGGACTATGGTGGAGAAAACGCTCTTAAAGATGCCCTTTACTCTCTGGACGGGGAATACGACTATATCATTCTTGATACTGCTCCTGGATGGGACTCTTTGACTGTCAATGTCTTGTTTTACGCACAGGAGGTACTGGTCCCAGTCTCTTTGGAGCTTCTAACGCTCAAAGGACTCTTGAGCTTCATTGAAAACATAGCAGAGATACAGAAATATAATAAAAAGCTCATACTCAGGTATATCCTGCCTACTTTTATGGATGGCAGAGTCAGAAAGTCATCAGAGATACTTAGACAGCTCCAGACCTACTATAAAAAACAGCTCTGCTCTCCAATCCGATACAATGTAAGGCTCTCAGAGGCTCCTGGTTACGGACAGACAATATATGAGTATGCTCCTAATTCTACGGGGGCAGAGGACTATAAAAAGCTTACAGAGAGGATATGGCATGACAAGTAGAAAAAAAACTCCAGATATTTTGGGAGCTGTCTTGGGAGATAAGCCTAAGGCAAAGACAAGAGTAAAGGATAATGGTAAAACATTGAGTAAGCCTACCAGAAAGTCGGGTAAAACCATAATACCGGAAGATATTAAAAAGGCCACTTTTTATCTATCTTATCCTGCTATGAATGACTTGGAAGAGGCCTGGGACAGACTCAGGAAACTGGCAAAGAATAAAGAGAGTGAGTTCCCCAAGTCTCTTGTTGTGGAGCTGGCTATCAGGACAGCTCTGGAGGACTTAAAGGCAAACGGCTATAAGAGCAGACTGGTTCAGGAGATGGCAAAACTTTATGCAAAAACCCCTGCACCTGTAAACGATCTCAATATAGCGATAAGAGCGGACTGGCTCAGGATCAAGAGATAGCAAAAAGGGGTTTTCAACTTAAATAATCTTAGATAAAACAAGAGGTTAAATATATGGAGTTAAAAATCATATGTGCCAAGCCGATATTGAACATCTCGGAAAGTTAGTTGGAAAAGAATGGATCTCCCAAGGAACTTCCCACTGTGAACTGCATCCCCTCAATGGGTTCTTTCCCACTACAGTGACATGATAACTTTCATCAAGGAAGCAGTCCGACTTGCGTACACAATAACAATACTGTCGTTTAATGGGTAAGTGGTATCTGAGTAATTGCAACGTGATAATATTTCATAACTCTTTTTACATAATCTTCTGTTTCCTTTATAGGAGGGATCCTTTTGTAACGGTCAACCTTATTCGGACCGGCATGATAAGCTGCAAGTGCTAAGTAAAGATTACCATTAAAACGATTCAAAAGTTGTTTAATATAACAGGCACCCCCCATAATATTTTCCCGGGGATCAAAGGGATCCCTTATTCGAAGGGCTTTTATATTTCCGGGCATTATCTGCATGAGTCCCTTTGCTCCCTTTACTGAAACAGCACGTGGGTTGAAATCCGACTCGACTTTCATCATAGCTTTCAGCAACGGAAAAGCAACCCCATGTCTTTTTGATGCTTCTCTTATATAGTTGTCAAACCTGTTCGCCGAATGTGATCTTGAAGGCTTTGGTGGCCTTTCTTTGATATAGAGGCGATATTTGGCTGATGTTGGTATGTTAGTAAAATGGAAACAGCCTTCTTTGTCGCCATAAATGTAGATATCGGCATAGAGGGGTAAAACAGTTGTGAATGCGACAAATGCTATACAGAAGATTACAATACATGTGTTTTTACTATAACCAGGTACCATTCCAGAGTTTTGCATAACCAACCATCTTTTCCTTTTACTACTCACACCGTTTATAGCGGGAAGAATATAATCATTGATAAGAGGAATAATATATATATGATGAGGAGTACGCCACCATTCCATCTTTCCAATTTATAATTTATTACGATTAACCCGAGCATTACAAATACTATGGTTAGCATGGAGGGGAACATAAAGTTAGACAGTTTTGTTCCCACTGTAAGTGGATTTACGATTGCTGAGACACCGGCAACCCAGCAGACATTCAGTATGTCCGCTCCAAGAATATTACCTACAGCAATACTACCCTCTCCCTTGCGAGCTGCGGTGATGCATGTTGCCACCTCCGGGATCGAGGTGCCAAGTGCAACCATTGCAAGGGCAATGACAGCTTCGGGAACATGAAAGTAGTGAGAAATAAAGACTGCGGAAGAAATAATACAACGGCTTGCTATAAAGATGCCGATCAGGCCGAAGCAAAACAGTAAGAGTATTTTTGAGCCTGTCATTTCCTTCTTTTTCGGGATAATTTCTTTATCTTTCTTTTTTTTGATAAAGATCATAGCAACAACATAGATGGCAAACAGTCCCACCAGAAGCATACCTTCCAGGCGATTGAGTGTTCCGTCCCAGCATAAAATGTAAGCCACAATGTTAACAACTATGAGAAAAAGAGCGGTTGTTTTAAAAATATTTCTTGATATCAATATTGGACTTGTGGATATAAGTACGGCCAGTGGTAATGCAAGACCATCATCACAAATAACCGATCCTATGGCGTTTCCCAGTGCGATCTCCGGTTTTCCCTGAAATGCGGAGATTACCGATACCATAAATTCGGGTGCGGTTGTGGCAATTCCAACAACAATTATCCCGATAAGGAATTTAGGTAAACGGAGGATACAGGACAGGCCAACGGCTCCTTCCACAAACCAGTCCGCCGCTTTGGCTAAAACAACAAAAGAAAATATTAATACCATAAAAGCTATGTATATATTAGTTATCTGCATTCATCCATTTCTATCGGCTCTTGATTACATCCACCCTGTCGCAATATGTCGAGACAGGACACCTGCTGCAGAAGGGGGATATGGGACGGCAGATATTTTTGCCGTGAGCTACCATGAGAGTATTATAAACGGACCAGTCTTTTTTAGGGAGTTTTCCCCTGAGTGCATACTCAGTTTCTTCAGGGGTTTTTGTTTTGACGAAACCCAACCGGTTTGAGATCCGGTGAACATGGGTGTCAACGCATATCTCTTCTTTGTTGTATCCGAGAGCTGCGACGAGGTTGGCGGTTTTTCTTCCCACCCCTTTCAGCGTAAGCAACTCTTCAGTGGTATCAGGGACTTTTGATTGGTACCTGCCAATCAATTCCCGGCAGATGTGGAGTATGGTCTTTGTCTTATTTCTGTAGAAACCTACGGGGTAAATCGCCTGGATTATTTTTTCTTCGGAGAGTTTCAACATCTCCTCCGGGGTAGAAGCCAGGTCGAAAAGCTTTTTACAGGCGACGGCTGTTGTTTCATCTTTTGTCCTCAGGCTCAGGAGTGTTGAGATGAGGATTTGAAAGGGTGTGTGTTTTTCCTCTGCGAGAGAGGAGACAATAGGAAATTCCCAAACTTCTAATTTTCTTTTCAGGACATTGATTATCTTAACAATGTCATTATCATTCATTTATAATAAGCACTCGGCGTTCAACTGTCAGCCATCAGCGTGATAAAGAAAAATTTTTTGCCTAATCCTTTGTTTTGCTCGAATGCTGATAGCTGAACGCTTATAAGCTATATGTAACCTTCTTCGTTAGCCAGCATATCGAGGTGTAATGTAGTGATGGCCTCAACGTCAAGGTTGGGTACTTCTTTTATTTTTCTAAAATCTACAGTTTTGATGTATCTTTTGCAGACATTACATACATCAACCCGATATTTCTCATCTCCTTCAACGGTAAAATAGGCCAGTGTTTGCTGTTCTTCATTACCGCAGAACGGGCATTTAATTCGCATGAAGTTCCAATCAAGTCCGCACTGATTACAGAAAAGGAATCTTCTTCCTCCTTCTTCCCTTAGCTCTCCTATCTTCGGCTCCCTGCCACATATGGGGCAGTATCCCTCAGACCATCCAGATTCCGTAATAACTTTGCCATACTTTTCTGCAAGGATTTCAAGGGCGGGTCTCAGACTTTCTTCCAGAAACAATGCTGTTAAATCGAGGGCTTCATCTTCCGGTTCTTTTGATGTTTTTTCATCTTGCAAGATAATAAAAGAATCGCGAACCATTTTTTCAAAATCGAACGTACCGTCTTCAATCTTTTGGACGAGTTCTCTGGTTTCGTCCGGGTTTTTTTCTTCCGCTATTTTCAGGAGCGCCAGGAAATATTTTTTGGGTTCGGTCAGGTTAAAGGTTCCACCTGAAAAATCAATAAGAGTCAATCCCCCGGAAAGTTTTTTCTCAATAAGGTCTTTATCTACCGGAAAGATACTTTCATTCATATTGTGTCGATATTCTTCTCTGAGGATCAGTATTTTTTCCAGTATGTCCAGCAATTCTTCATAATGGGGATTTGAGCTTTTATATTTTGCTATCGTTTTTAATGTATCCTTTAGCATTTTAGCCATTAATTAAGTACCTCCTTCTTTTATTTGCCTCCATAAAACCAGGCGACTCTATATATCCTTTTTCTCAGAAGTTCAAGCAGTTCTTTGCTCTTATTTGTAACTTTTATTAGTAGATATGATTAGAAGCTGTAAACCTTTTCACCTGACAGAACTTTGACTCCGTTTTGCAGCAGTACATCTATTGCTGCGTCCGTAAGGTCAAACCTGAAAATCATAACAGCATTTTCTCCGCTTCTTTCAACAAATGCGTACATATATTCTACATTTATATTATTTTTTGATAGGATTTCCAAGATACCATGCAGGCCACCTGGACGATCGGGTACTTCCACCGCTACTACGGTTGTGCGACCTACAGTGAAGCCATTTTCTTTAAGCACCTTTTTTGCCGTGTCTACATCATTCACAATAAGTCGAAGGATGCCAAAGTCCGTTGTGTCGGCAATAGACAGCGTCCTGATGTTTATATTAACATCCTTCAGTACCTTTGTTACATTTTCAAGACCCCCGGGCTTGTTTTCCAGAAATACGGATATCTGTTCAACCTTCATTATGATTGCCTCCTTATTTGAGATAACTTTAACCACAGATTATGCAGTAGATCCCTACCGTATAATCCGGGTTAAATATTTCTTTTGTCTATTACACGACTGGCTTTGCCCTCAAAGCGCTGAATGGTCTTTGGTTCTACCAGTTTTACCCTTGCTGTTACGCCCAGGTAATCTTTTATGTCTTTTGAAACACGTCTTTCAATTTTTTGAAGTACCTTTACCTCATCTGAATTAGAAAGGACCTCTTCACTTACCTCTACATGTATCTCAAGGGTGTCCAGTGCGCCATCTCTGTTCACTATAAGCTGATAATGAGGTTCAAGGCCCTCTATACTTACAAGAACATTCTCGATCTGGGATGGAAATACATTGACACCTCTTATGATGAGCATGTCATCGCTCCGACCGGATACGCGGGCCATTCTTACATACGTCCTGCCACACCTGCAGGGTTCAGTCATCAGCATGGACATATCACTGGTTCGATACCGGATCAGTGGAAATGCCTCTTTTGTAATGGTGGTAAAGACCATCTCTCCTTCTTCTCCGGGTGGTACGATTTCACCTGTATCCGGATTTATAATCTCCACTATGAAGTGGTCCTCAAATACATGCAGTCCATTACGACCCTCTCTGCATTCCATTGCCACCCCTGGACCTATGATTTCAGAAAGTCCGTAGATATCCAGTGCTGTGATATTTAACTTGTTTTCTATCTCCTGTCTCATCCTTTCGCTCCAAGGTTCTGCACCAAGAACCCCGACACGCAACTTTAAAGACCTCATATCTGCCCCCAATTCTTCACCCTGTTCTGCAAGATAGAGGGCATAAGAAGGTGTACAGCATATGGCTGTGGGGCCAAAATCCTGTAATATCATAATCTGTCTTTTCGTGTTCCCGCCTGAAATTGGAACTACGCTTGCTCCGATCATTTCTGCACCATAGTGCGCGCCAAGCCCACCGGTAAAGAGCCCGTATCCATAGGCATTATGTATAATGTCGTTCTTTGTCAAACCTGCAGCAACGAAGGATCTGGCCATGAGCCTTGACCAGATATCAATGTCTTTCTTTGTATATCCAACAACAGTAGCTCTACCCGCCATCCCTGAGGACGCGTGTAGCCTTACGATATTACTCATCGGTACTGCAAAGAGGCCGAACGGGTAGTTATCTCTCAGGTCCTCCTTTGTAGTAAATGGAAATTTGCGAAGATCATCCAGAGTTTCTATGTCATTCGGGGTGACTCCAGCTTCATCAAAAGTTTTTTTATAGAAACCTACCGTATGGTAAACACGTTGAACTACCTGTTGCAGTCTCTTTAACTGCAAGGCTTCTAATGCTTCTCTTGGCAGCGTTTCAAACTCCTCATTGAAGATCATGGATTGAGTCTCCTTTCAGCAAATTTTTGTGATTTATTCTTCTATATATTGCTTCCAAATGCAAGTTAAGTTTTAGGGGAGGAAAGCTCTCGTATTGTTTTGTGATTACCCAGGTAAAACTGTCTTGACACATTCAGTCGAATCGTTTTTGGGTGAGTTTACAAAAGGGGAAACATCGTAGGATTAAGATTTGGTGCCGGAGCTCGGAATCGAACCGAGATGGGCTAAAGCCCGGGGGATTTTGAGTCCCCTGCGTCTACCAATTTCACCACTCCGGCAGCGCAAGCAATTATATTTATTGATAATTGAATGTCAAGAAAAATCTATTGACAATTCGTGGAATCGTATGTTAGGCGAATGGTAGCTCTGACGTTGGCAATATTGTATGGTTTTAAAGCATTTCGGAGATTTTCTGCAGCAAGCTTTTAGAGCTTCATATAGCAAGTGGGGCTGTAGCTCAGATGGGAGAGCGCGTGACTGGCAGTCATGAGGTCAGGGGTTCGATCCCCCTCAGCTCCACCAGAAAATCAAGGGGTTAGCCAATTTTGGTTAATCCTTTATTTTTGCGCAAGCCCTAAAAAGGTTTATTCGATAAATAACGTTGGAGTAGAATTATATCAGAAGCTTTTGCATTTCCTTTACTCAGTCTAACTATTGCTTCAGCAAACAACTGAGCATTCGTTTTTGCATGTGATTTTCTGTCTTTCCTAACCTCTGCAAGGTTTACCACCTTTTTGTCTTTCTTATTTTCAGAGTTCTTGTTGCCCATATCTTTGAGACTCCTGAGTATAACTTTTTTTATTACATTATATCAATTTTCTTACACCTTTTCCATAAAAAAGCGAGAGTCAGGGAATTATCCTGCTCCCGCTATTAGTAAAAGTCAACTGCTATCGGCTAAAGCCGAGTTTTTTCCCATTTCCCAAATGGGAGAAAAGTTCTAAAGTTTGCTGATATCCTTTATTATCTTTATCTTTCCTTCTTTTATCATAGATATCCTGGTTTTCTCTATCCACGAGTGGAAATATTCATTTTCCTTTATTCTCAGCAGAAGTTTTTTGAGTCTATTCTTTTTTGTTTCAAAATCTTTCTCGCATAACTTTCCTCTTTCTTTAAATTTTACTATCACAAAATTTCCGTCCACATGAAATACGTTATCTGGGTAGGGACTTTTCTCAGAGATCCGGAAAAGAGCCTCTACGAGCTTTCCTGAAAAGCCGATTTCAGGTATGTCAAGATTCGGAACAAAGAATCCCGTATCTGATACTTTAAGTTTTTTATCCCGGGAGAGTTTACTGATATCTTCTCCATTTTTCAGACGGCTAAGAAGTCCTTCAGCCTCTTTCCTGCATAATCTTTGGGATTCTTTTTCCATGTAATCTTTTTCGATTTCCTTTCTAACCTCTGAGAGAACCGGTATATGGGAGGGTTTTCCGGAGACGAACTTGATAATATAAAATCCCTCTGGGGATGACAGGACGGGACTTATCTCCCCTTCTTTCAGGCTGAAGACATGTTTGGCAACGCCTTCAATCTTCATAAGTTCCATGGGTGGATTATTCCTGGAAAAGAATTCCATAGTGTTGATCTTTAGCCTGTTTTTGGTTGCGTAATCCTCAAAATTTTCTTCCTGATAGATTATATCATGTGTCGTTTTTGCTTTCTCGAGAGCGATGTCCATTCCCTTTGTTAACCTTATTTCAGAGATTATTCTGTCTTTTACATCGGGAAGAAGAGGTGTTTCTTTCCCCGGTTTTGTAAATTTGTTCTTATTAAGATCGTAATAATCTGCAATCTCTCTATCCGATACCCTGATTGTATCTGCAATGTCCTTTCCGAAGAATGCGATATATTTGATCTGCACCTTTTCCTGAATGCGGAAGGATTCGCGATGTTCTTTGAAGTATTTTTCAAGTTCGGCGTTTGTTGGTTTTACATTTGCCTTAAAACCCCCGGCAGGGATCTTGATGAATTCTAAGTTTATTTTTTCATTTTGAATTCTGTAGATGTCATATACTTCTTTTTCAGAGACTTTCACAGATTCCTTTATAAGTTCCTCCAATTTTGTGATCTTCAATGCCCTTTTTTGTGAGGCCTCAAAATCCTCGGGACTCATTCTGTGGTAACGGAGCGTCTGCTGGTAGGCATGGTTGTCAAAAATACCGTTTTTCTGGAAGGCCGGGTATGACAGGATGGATGCCCTGATTTCATCAGCACTCACACCCAGTTTAAGTTCGTCGGCCTTCTGGATGACGATGGCCTGATTGATCAGGTTATCCAGTGCCCGCTGCTTCAGGTTCAGTTCCTTCAGGACATCATCTGTGAGATTATCTCCAAAACGCTGGCGGTATAGGTTAATGAGATTTTGATACTCATTCCGGAAGTCAGTGTAGGAAATAATTTTATTATCTATGATGGCGATAGCTTCTGCTTTTTTCCTTCCCCTGATGGAACCGAAGTAGAAAATGAAGACAACTATAATAATACCTAAAAGTACTTTCATCAGCCAGTTTCTGGCATGTTTCCTCATTAATCGAAGCATAGAAGATTTCCCCTTCCTGTGCAACTGAAACATCGTTTACACTTTAGACCGGGTACATGGTTTACACTTTTTTAGTTACGAATTATTTTGTTCTTTCTCAAATCTATAGAGCCAAG
>Ga0209121_10002275_pt1 | contig 19657 bp, 19 predicted proteins | sample Cruoilmetagenom3_FD_187292 | JGI IMG/M metagenome (GOLD analysis project Ga0209121, IMG submission 187292) | Oil polluted marine microbial communities from Coal Oil Point, Santa Barbara, California, USA - Sample 3 (SPAdes) (version 2) | ecosystem: Environmental > Aquatic > Marine > Oil seeps ...
CCAGTTACGTGAAGTGTGTAAAAAGCTACATTTGGAAGTAGATGAGAGTTTTGGCCGTGGAAAATTAATTGACGAAATTTTTGGAGAGAAATGTGAGCATTTATACGTACAGCCCACCTTCATTACCGACTATCCCAAAGAGATGAGTCCGTTGACGAAGGCGCACCGGTCTAAACCCGGACTTACAGAGCGATTTGAACTGATGGTAAACGGAAGCGAATTGGCAAATGCCTATTCAGAGCTCAACGATCCTATCGACCAACGCGAGCGCTTTGAACACCAATTGGCATTAGCGCAAAAAGGCGATGATGAAGCGACCCAATTCATTGATTATGATTTTCTTCGTGCCTTGGAATATGGAATGCCCCCTACTTCAGGCATTGGCATTGGTATAGACCGCCTGGTGATGTTTATGACCAATAATAGCTCAATACAAGAGGTGCTTTTCTTTCCACAAATGCGGCCTGAGAAAAAACAAGTGGATTTGACTGATGAAGAGAAAACAATTATTAACCTTCTTAAACCAGAAGGTGAGATGACTCTGGTAGACCTAAAAACCCAAGCAGGTTTAAGCGGTAAAAAATGGGATAAATCCATGAAGGCACTGTCGAAGTATGATTTGCTTCAGGTTGTTGTTGAAGGAGACTCAAAAACAGTTCATCTAAAATCTTAAATTAGCCCAAAAATCTAACTAGCATCTGATAACTCCAATTTGAATTGATCCATGTATTTCATTTCAGCCAGCTATGACTTTTTAAAAGAAAAAGTTTAGTTTAGGGGCACTAATAGATTTATATGAACATCAGCCGTAAATTGGGTCTTTTTTTAGGGCCAGTACTCTTTTTTATTTTCAACAATTTACCAGCTGTTATAGTCTCTGAAAAAGGCGATGCGGTCATAGCCATTGCACTTTGGATGGTTATTTGGTGGATCACTGAGGCAATTTCTATATCTGTGACAGCGCTATTGCCCCTAATTTTATTCCCATTACTTGATATTATGCCTATCGCCGATGTAGGAGCCAACTATGGTAGCCCCATTGTCTTTTTATTCTTTGGTGGATTTGTAATGGCCTTGGCTCTGGAAAAAGTCAATCTCCATAAACGCATTGCATTAAATATCATCAGAATTACAGGAACGACACCCAACAAAGTTGTTTTAGGATTTATGATCGCAACTGCTTCATTAAGTATGTGGATCAGCAATACGGCCAGTACTGTGGTAATGCTTCCCATTGCTATGTCGGTTATTGGCCTACTGATCAATGACGAAGATGGATTTACAAAAAAAGACAGGAATTTTGCTTTAAGTGTAATGTTGGGGATTGCCTTTTCAGCGAATGCCGGGGGCATTGCCACCGTTATCGGTACCACTCCAAATTCTATTATGATCGGACTTTTGGAGAATGAATACAATATTGAAATCTCTTTCTTGAAATGGATGGTTATAGGCGTACCCTTTTCTATTACTATGATTGCGATAAGCTATTTGGTATTGGTGAAATGGATGTTTCCCAATAAACAATTGAAGTTTGCGGCCTCCAAAGAGGTAATCAATACCGAACTGAAAAAATTAGGGCCCACGAGCGGTAAGGAAAAAATGGTTTTAACCATATTCGGAGTGACCGTGTTTCTGTGGATTTTCCGAACACTGGTCAATAAGGTATTTCCTGATCTTGGCCTATCTGATACTATAATAAGTATGTTGGCAGCAGTATCATTATTTGTGATGCCTTATAACCTCAAAAAAGGGGACTTTCTCATCACATGGGGAGATACCCATAAGTTGGCTTGGGGTATTTTAATCTTATTTGGTGGAGGCTTGGCTTTGGCCAAAGGCATGTCTGTAAGTGGTATTGTTGATTTAGTGGCTAACGCAATTGCTGCTAGTGAAATCAGTATTTTATTTACTGCGGTTTTGTTGATTTTCTTAATGTTATTTATGACTGAATTAATGAGCAATGTAGCCTTGGTAGCGGTTTTGGCACCAGTGGTGGCAGGCATAGCAATTGGGCTGGAGATACCCATACTTTACTTATTGATACCGGTCACGATGGCTAGTAGTTGTGCTTTCATGCTCCCTATGGCTACCCCTCCCAACGCCATAGTTTTTGCTAGTGGATACATCAAGGTACATCAAATGGCAAGGGTTGGTGTCATTCTAAATTTAATCGCAGTGGCCTTATTGGTGATTATGTTCCAGTTTGTGATTCCAATGTTATTTTAAAAACAAAAACCCCCATGAATATAGAGGTTTGTTTTAGATAAACCAAACTATACGTTATAGTTTCGTAAATGCGTTAAAATTTGAAGGCAGATACGTTTGCGTATCAAATCCTACTTCAAAAACATCGGACTCATCCAAGAAATTGATGCTTTGCACATCAGAAGGATAAGCGTAAGCATCGAATTTTTTTGGAAGATACTTTTTCGTATTCCATTTGATGGTAAATTCTTCTTCTATATAATGCACTCCGTTCAAATCAAAATAGGCATGATGCGCATCAAAATCTTCTGGAAGATAATCTGCAGTATCAAAACCTAAATCAAATTCAACTTCATCTTCTATATAAGTTATGGAATTTATATCAAATTTTTCTTTATCTGTTGTTGGGTCAAGAGCAAACATTCCGTTTACAAAAAACAAACCCGCTGTAATTCCTAGTATAATTGTTTTTTTATTCATAACACTTATGGTTAAATTCTAAGCAAAGATATAACAGTTTTAATCAGGTATTATTGTTGCTAATAGGTTGGTTGATAGGGTTTTTGCCTTGTCCGAAAATCAATTTCGCAAAAACAACTCTGTTCCGTTATCAACTTCACAATCCACAGAGTTCACACTTGGCTGCCCGGTAAGTTTTTATAACGAAATTTATGAAGGAGGTAAATCGACTTTTTAATGTTATTTTTTTGTTAATAACCGGTTTAGGCACCAATTATCGTCAAATAACGCACAATATCCGTGAAAAAATAAAGCCAATGCATTGCATCGGCTTTATTAATAGACTAATTCGAATCCCGAAAGCTTTCGGGAGAAAAATGAAAATTCTCTACCTATTAAGACTGAGTTAAAGTTAAAATGTTACACCTAAGGTTATTATTTACGAAAATTACTCAAAATCAGTATACAATTTGATGCTCCAAAAGTACCATCACAAGATGAAATTCACATATGTTCGATAAACGAATTTGCTTAACCACATTATTTTGACTTTTCACAATAGCTTAAGGGTCATTTCGCAACAATCCCGTAATATGAAGTAGAACTATCCATATCTTAGATAAAGAATTAAAAACCCCTAAATCATGTCATACAAAATAAAAAGCCTCGTTTATTTCTCTTGTTTTTTAGCTTCTACATTTGCATACTATGCTACGGACAATGACAGCCAAAGTGAAAACAAAAATTCAAACCAAGATATTGCGGAATTGAGTATTGAGCGTGTAACCATAGACAAGACGGCTGATCTTAAATAAACACCCCAAATAAATCTAAACCTAGAAAAAAGGGTCTGGTGTAACCAGGCTCTTTTTTTATGGGGAATAGTTTGTACATCTCAGTTAAAAAAATCACAAAAGCAATAAAAGGATTAAACCTAAACAGTCTCCTTAGGTCTTAATAACAAAATCATAAAACAAATAACATGAAAAAAGTAATTTTATTAGCAGTACTGATGGTAGGGTTCACAGCCATGGCACAAAAAGGTGATAGAGGAAATAGAGGAGACTTTAAAAATATGTCTGCTGAACAAATGGCCACCCTACAAACAAAACAAATGACGTTGGACTTAAATTTAACGGCAAGCCAGCAAAGCAAGATCCAAGCATTGAACTTAGAAAACGCGACAAAGCGCAAGGCCAAAATGGAAGAACGCAAAGCACTAAAGGAAGCAGATGAAAGACCAGTGCGAACTTCTGATGAACATTACGCGATGAGAGTAGAACGACTCGACGCCGCAATAGCACACAAGGCGGAACTTGAAAAAATACTTTCAACTGAACAGTTCGAGCAATGGGAAATACATCATAAAAAAAGAGGGGAACATAGAAAAGGAAAAGGAAAACATTCCAAAGGAAAGAAAGGGAATAAAAGTTAAATAAAAAAAAGGCGCTAATAGTGCCTTTTTTTTTATTTTAAATCGTTGGCTATTCTTTTTAATGCGTTTATTGTTGCATCTAAATCTTCATAAGAAAGCGCATCGTTCAAGAAATAACTTTCAAAGGCACTGGGTGGTAAATAAACTCCTTGTCCGAGCATACCATGAAAATACTTCTTAAAGGTCTCATTATTTCCTTTTGCGGAAGATTCAAAATCCACAACGGGTTCAGCTGTGAAATGAATGGAAATCATACTTCCGAATCGGTTTATTTGATGTGGAATTCCTTTTTCAGCTAACACATTTTCCAATCCCTTATGCAAATAAGCTGTTTTATCGGCCAAATTTCTAAATATAGCTGAATTGTTGTTCAATTCGGTCAGCATAGCCAAGCCTGCACTCATGGCCAAAGGATTTCCACTTAATGTCCCTGCTTGATACACAGGCCCATCTGGCGCTAACTGATTCATAATCTCCGCTCGTGCGGCAAAAGCGCCTACTGGCAGACCACCACCAATTACCTTTCCAAACGTAACTATATCAGCATCGACACCTAATACTTCTTGTGCGCCTCCCCTACCTAAACGAAAACCGGTCATTACCTCATCAAATATCAAAAGGATATTCTCTTGGGTGCAGAGTTTACGGAGGCCTTTAATAAAACTTTCCGCAGGAATAATACAACCCATATTTCCTGCAACGGGTTCAATAATAACAGCTGCGATTTCGCCTTTGTTTGCAATGGTCAATTCCCTTACACTTTCTAAATCATTATAGGTGGCCAACAAGGTATCTTTTGCAGTACCTTGAGTAACCCCAGGGCTGTTGGGACTACCAAAGGTTACAGCACCACTGCCCGCCTGAATCAGAAAGGAATCAGAATGGCCATGATAGCAGCCTGCAAATTTTATGATTTTATCATTCCCTGTATAACCCCGTGCCAATCGCACTGCACTCATACAAGCTTCAGTGCCGCTGTTCACAAATCGAATCTTATCAATATTGGGTACCATTGAAACCGCTAGCTGGGCAAGTTCTGTCTCAATCTCAGTAGGCATGCCAAATGAAGTACCTTTCTTGGCCTTTTCAATAACAGCATTGATTACAGGTTCGTAGGCATGACCCAAAATCAATGGTCCCCAAGAAGCGATATAATCTATGAGTTTGTTTCCGTCTTCATCATACAAATAAGCGCCTTTGGCACTTTTCACAAAAATAGGGTCACCCCCTACAGCCTTAAACGCACGCACGGGTGAATTTACCCCTCCAGGAATATATTTTTTGGCCTCAGCAAATAAGGCACTGCTTCTTTGATAGTTCATTCTTATTTTTTGGATAATTCGGTCTTTACAGTAACCTCTTGCCCTATGGCCAAACTATTGGAATTCATATTATTTATTCGCTTTATCTCATCAACAGAGATAAAATATCTTCTCGAAATTGAATAAAGGGTATCTCCTTTCTGGACCACATGCACCTTGTTTTCATACTTTTTAGGTTCGGCATTGGCAATTGAGCGATTTAACCTAACACCCTTATCAAACTTATGTAATTGATGTTTTTCAATGAGGTAAATCAGTTTTTGCGGATATCTTTTATCCGTGGCATAACCTGCCTGACGTAAACCTTTGGCCCATTTTTTATAGTCATTGGCCCTAAAGTCGAACAAAAAGGCATATCGTGCACGTGAGGACAAAAATTCGCTATGATCGCGATACGAATACATAGGGTGGTTATATTTTCTAAAACATTCCCCTTTTTCGTCATCGTCATGAAAATCATAGTCGCCTTGCCAACTGGTATGGCATTTTATTCCAAAATGATTATTGGTCTTTACAGCCAACTCTCCCTTACCTAAACCGCTTTCCAATAAACCTTGGGCCAAAGTTATACTGGCAGGAATGCCATAGGCCTTCATTTCATTTTGGGCAATTTCTGAAAACGTTGTTATATACTCATCAACCGATGAAATCGTGAATCTTTTAAACTTTCCCGTGTCCTCAGGAAGTGGATAAAGTCCTTTTGTTTCATATTTATTATGGGTGCTCTTTTTTTTAGCAGCTACCGTTTGCTGTTTGGACCCTTTGGAATAGGTTGCTTGCCTCCTGGCTTTGCAGCCAATGAAAACAACTCCCAAAAGGGCAACTATTATGAGTCTTTTTATCATAAATCTATCAATGGTAGGTTTTTCTTTTTTAATATTTTGTTCATTCCAACTATTCCCTGCAATCCTCCTGTGTGAATTGCCAATATTTTGGCATCTTGTTCAAATTCATCTTTTTTGACCATGTCCAAAATTCCGAACATCATTTTACCGGTGTAAATCGGATCAAGGGGTATTTGGGTTTCATTTTTAAAATCATTTATGAAGTTTATGAGCTGGGCCGATACTTTCCCATAACCTCCAAAATGATAATCCATTTGCAAATTCCATTGCTCCTTGGTTGCAAATTTACAAATATCTTCTCTTAAAAAGTCTCCTTTTAACGCTGGGAAACCTATAACCCTTTGTTCTGAAGATACAGAATTGATTATTCCAGCGATGGTACCACCGGTTCCTACACTGCTACAAACCACATTGAAATGGTTGTCTTCTTCAGTCAAAATCTCTTCACAACCCTTGACGGCCAGTTCGTTTGTACCTCCTTCAGGCAATAAATAGAAATGCCCATATTCTGCTTTGAGCTGCTCTATAAATTCAATTGAATGCTTATTCCTGTAATCCGATCTTGTAACAAACTTAAGTTGCATTCCAAGCGCTGTCGCCTTTACCAAAGTTGGATTATCCTTCCATTTAAAAGCCAATTCCTCTCCTCGTATAATGCCTACACTCTGTAGACCATTTTCATGGGCAGCACAAGCCGTAGCCACAACGTGATTAGAAAAAGCGCCTCCAAAAGTCAATAGCGTCTGATATTGTGCGATTTTGGCCTTTTTTATATTGTACTTTAGTTTGCGATACTTATTTCCCGAAATCAATGGGTGTATTTTATCTTCTCTTTTGATAAAGAGCGATACTTTTTTTTCTTCTAAAATAGGGAGGTTTACTTTTTGATTTTCAGTGTGCACTTGCCAAGTTTTCAGTGCCAAAGATATTTAATAAAGCTGAAAGCCGATCGCTTCTTTATATAATCCAGATCTTTTTCATTTAAATATGCTTCACGCTCAAAACTTAAGTTCTGATAGGCCTTGTATGTGTCAAAATAGTATATTGACCTTACTACCCATTCTGCAATATAGATTAGGTAGAACGGAATAATCAATAATTCTTTCTGTTGAACAAGGTGTATTTTCTCATGGTTTATGAGAAATACATCCTCTTTCAAGGCATCATTCTTTAAAAATATGAAAGGCCATAATGAAAGACCTACATAGTTTTTGTAGAAGAAATGTTTAAAGACTAGAATCATAAATCAGCTTTAAAACGAATGTAACCAAAGATAATTGTTAAAATTGAACCTTTAATAGTAAATTGGATTTGTTGCCAACAAAATCGTTAAATGAACGTTTCTTGCTAAATACCCAACAAATAAGGGCTGTTGGCTCATAACTACTGGGATTGTCAACAGAAAAACTTTAATTTTACCATTATAATCAAATATCATTCCGAGTTAAATGAAAAAAATAATCAAACCTGAAGAGGGCGATTTCTATCTCTCCGAAGAGGGTTTTAGGGTATTTACCGAACAGTATCATTTAAAACGTGGCTATTGTTGTGAAAGTGGATGTCGGCATTGCCCTTACGGATATAATATCAAGACAAATTTCCAATAAAAACAAGGTCGTTCGGCACAATTTTTGAGACATTTGAAAACAAGACTAATTGCATTAATTCCAAAAAAAATAACAGTTATGAAAACTATGAAAATTCTTGCACTTCCGGTTTTGGCACTGCTTTTTTTAAGCTCCTGCGTATCGGTTCGCGTAGTATCCGACTATGACAAGGAGGCCAATTTCAGCGCCTATAAAACCTATGCCTTTTATAAAACAGGTATCGATAGAGCCCATATCTCCGATTTAGATAAAAAGAGAATCCTAAAAGCCATAGATGCAGAAATGAGTTCAAGGGGTATGGTAAAAGCACAGGACGCTGATTTATTGATTAGTATTTTCACGAAAGAACGCGAACAGGTTGATGTTTACAACAACTATTGGGGTGGTATGTATGGCTGGGGATGGAGTCCCTGGTATTATGGCGGTTTTGGTCCTGGTTGGGGATGGAACAGTCCCTCTGTAAGCACACGTACACAAGGTTCGCTGTATATTGATTTGATAGATGCCAAGAATAAAGAATTGGTTTGGCAGGGCAAAGGAGTTGGCACTTTGAACAATACTAGAAATATGGAAAAGAAAGAAGAACGTATTCGAGAATTTGTTAACGAAATACTGCAACAATATCCTCCGGGAAATGTTTCAAAATAATATATAAACCGCCTTTATTGGCGGTTTTTTTATGTCTAAAATATCTGAATTTTGTTTCACCCTCAATTTCGTAACTTTATCTCAACCATAACCTTTATTGAAGTGTCCTACGAAAGTAATCCCATACTAGACAAGCTACCAAAGCACTTAAGGCAATACATTAAGCCACAGGATTATAGCGAGTATTCGGCTATTGACCAAGCCGTTTGGCGCTATGTAATGCGAAAAAATGTTGACTACCTCAGTAAGGTGGCCCATACTTCTTATTTAGAGGGATTGAAAAAAACAGGGATTTCCATTGACCATATTCCCAATATGTATGGTATGAACCGTATTTTAAAGGATATTGGTTGGGCGGCGGTGGCTGTGGATGGTTTTATCCCACCTTCTGCATTTATGGAGTTCCAGGCCTATAATGTATTGGTCATAGCTTCAGATATTCGCCAATTGGAACATATTGAGTACACCCCTGCTCCAGATATTATCCATGAGGGAGCGGGCCATGCCCCAATTATCGCCAATCCTGAATATGCCGAGTATTTAAGACGTTTCGGTGAAATAGGAAGCAAGGCTTTTTCGAATGCGAAGGATTTTGAATTGTATGAAGCTGTCAGGCATTTATCTATAATCAAGGAAGCATCAGGAACCCCAGAAAGTGAAATTACAGCAGCAGAAAAACACATTGAAGAACTACAGCAAAATATAGGGGAACCTAGTGAAATCGCCCTGATAAGAAACCTACATTGGTGGACCGTGGAATACGGATTGATTGGCACAGTGGAAAACCCCAAGATTTATGGCGCTGGCCTTTTATCTTCAATAGGGGAAAGTGCTTGGTGCATGACCAACGAAGTAAAGAAAATCCCCTATTCCATTGAAGCAGCACATACCGCTTTTGATATTACCAAGCCTCAGCCCCAATTGTTCGTAACACCTGATTTTGCCTTTTTAAGTCAAGTTTTAGAGGAATTTGCAAATACCATGGCCTTGCGAAAAGGAGGATTAAGTGGTATTAAAAAACTAATCAATTCAAGGGAATTGGGAACCATCGAATTAAGTACTGGACTGCAGGTTTCTGGGAATTTTGAAATGGTCATTGAGCATGAAAACAAACCTGTTTTCTTTCAAACTATTGGCGCAACTGCCCTCGCCTACCGCGAGAAAGAATTGGTTGGTCATAGTATTGAAAAACATGCAAACGGCTTTGGCTCGCCCATAGGCAAACTAAAAGGAATCAATCTTGCCATTGAGGATATGAGCCCTCGGGACCTAAAAGCGTATAATATTTTTGAAGGACAAACCATTTCTTTGGAGTTTGAGGGCAACATCACCATAAAAGGCGAGATCATTACGGGTACTCGAAATCTTAGGGGGGAAATAATATTGGTGACCTTTAAGAATTGCACAGTAAAACATAGAGACACTATCCTATTTAAATCTGCAGATGAGCTTTACAATATGGCCATTGGGGAAAATATTGTATCGGCATTTAATGGCCCAGCAGATTTAAACAGTTTTGATTTGGTTACCCATAAGATTTCCGAAACAACGATCAAATCACCAAAAGATGCAAAAAGAACCCAATTAGAGCAGTTATATCAACAAATAAGGGATTTTAGGGATGGCGAGAATACCACTATTTCACGTAATAAGGTATTTAAGGAAATCCGTACAAATTACCCAGAAGATTGGCTTTTGTGTGTGGAACTTTATGAATTGGCCAAAATGAATCCCGAGATTCAAAAGGAGCAAGAATTCACCTCAGAGATAAAGGCACACTTGGAAATGGTTAAACAGGAAAATCCTGAAGTCGGTCAATTAATCGACGATGGCCTGACTTTGGTTGATCAAAAGTTGGTCAGTTAAACCGCCCTGCTCTTAATATATTTTATTTGCCCGTTATGATTGGATTCATGTTCAACCACATGGAACCATTTACAATAATTATTGGTTGGCTGATTACCAAAGAAATTGGTCGATTGCATCAACCAACTATCATCCCTGTTTTTAAGTTCGGCTAGCGTAAACTCCCTTACTTCCGCTAATTGATCCGTGTAGTATGCAATTGGGTTTCCCTTAATTTCCTCCCTTGCTTGGTCACCTAAGCGACTCCCCACATTCCATCGATCAGTATCCTTTTTATCAAAATCGCCCCATTTTCTATCCTCAAATGTATGTATCTGATAAAAACGTTCCGTGGCTGCCAAATGCATCAACATAGCTCCGATTGAATTTGAATCCTTATCCAACAGAAAATCCAATTCTTTTTGTGAAATTCCATCGACTGATCTTAAAACTGTAGCACGCATCCAATCCATCATCGAAACCAAAATACTAACCTGTTCGGTATAACCTTCCCTTTTTCCAAATTGATGAATATTCCCATCGACTAGCGGTAAAATATCACTTGCCATGCTTAAATTAGGCAATAGCAATCCTGCACCTAATATTCCAGATGCTTTTAAAAAATGTCTTCTTTCAGTGGTTTGTTGTGCTGCCATGTTCTTAGTTTTGTTTAAAAATAAGAACAAAAAACAAGTAAAGTCAACTCGTTTTGAATTGTTTAACGAATTGGAACAGAAGATTTAGAATTCCATGAACGGGAATTCCGTTAGTAGAACTTGGGTTTTAGTGTTCAGGGAATTCAAAAACTTTTGATGTTTTTCCGAGTCTGGGTTGAAAGGCCTGTGAAGCATCCCTCTTTGTATTTCTTCAACTTTTTCCATAGTTGAAAATGCTTCTCTGGACATCCATACGCTTTTAAATTTCTCCCAAATATAATTTACCGCCAATTCGTTTGGATGCACCATATCCGATTTATAAAAACGGTAATCTCTAAGTTCATCCATCATAATCTCATAGGAAGGAAAGTAGTGCTTCACTCTCGAATTCGCTCGAGATGACAGCACTTTTCCCATTGCCGATATCAAATGTGCCTTACTTTGTTGGTTTTCAATAAAACCATCTTTGAGATGCCGGACCGGCGAAACTGTAAAAATTATTTGGACAGTAGGATTAACCGATTGGATTATATCCACTATCGATTCAAGACTCTCTACAGTTTTCTCGACGGAAAGCAAATCTTTGGCAAACTCTTTTTGAGGTACTTTATGGCAATTAGCAACAAGAGCGTTCGATGCTATTTTTCGATAGACCCAAGCTGTACCTAAAGTTATGACTAAATGGGTTGATTTGGCCATTTGTTGCCGCGTGGCATTAAGGCCATTATTCAATTTTCGTAGCAATTCTTCTTTAGAAACATCGCTTAGATCAGAATGGGCGTCGAAACAATGCCAACGTTCATTGTGATAAAATATATCCATCTCAGTATAGCGGAATTCCCGAATTGAATTGGACAGTAAGTTTTCAATAGCTTTTGGATGAAATAAAATCCCAAACGGATTCTGAAGTAATCTGAATTTGTAATAATGGAGCTTTTTTCCAATATTTTCAACAAAACAGGAACCAAGGAGCAACAATTGACTTTGATAATCAAATTGGTCATCCGCGGTTTGTAAAGGAACTTGGGTTTGAAGTTTCATTTTATCCTGTATCCTGTTATGTAGACCCCAAAAGTTTTAACAACCGTTGGGTCTTCTTATTCTAAATAATCTTTTGCCCTCACCAGGGCTTCTGCAATCCCATCAGGATGCTTTCCGCCGGCCGTCGCAAAAAATGGTTGGCCACCACCCCCACCTTGGATGTATTTACCCAATTCACGGACAATAGTTCCTGCATTCAAGTTCTTTTCCGCTACTAATTCCTTGGATATATAGCAGGAGAGCAATGCTTTGCCGTTTTGCGCTGTCCCGAACAACAAGAAGAGATTGTCCTTATTATTTCCCATTTCAAAGGATAGGTCTTTGATTCCTGCTGCATCCAAATCAACCTTTTTAGCCAAGAATTGAATTCCATTTATTTCTTCAAGCTCACTTAAAAGCTCTCCTTTTAAGTTTTTGGCCTTATCCTTCAATAAAGTTTCAACTTCTTTTTTCAATTTTGCAGTTTCAGTCTGCAAAGCTTGCACTGCTTTTACCGGGTCTTGTGCATTGTTCAATAACTCCTTGATTTCCGACAAGCAATTATTATTCTCAAAATAAAATTCTTTAACTCCATCAGAAGTAATGGCTTCTATCCTACGTATTCCCGCAGCAACTGCACCCTCGGATTTGATCTTGAAATGCCAAATGTCCCCGGTATTTTTCACGTGGGTCCCGCCACATAATTCAATAGATTGTCCAAAACGGATTGTGCGTACAGCGTCGCCATATTTTTCACCAAATAAGGCCATTGCGCCCTCTTTCAATGCTTTCTCCATGGGAACACTTCTATTTTCCTGAATTGGCAATTGACCATCGATTCTGGCATTGACAAAATTCTCAACGGCTTGGAGCTCTTCGACTTTTAATTTGGCAAAGTGCGAAAAATCAAATCTTAGATACTTGGAATGTACTGCCGACCCTTTTTGTTCAACATGGGGGCCCAAAACTTCGCGTAACGCCTGGTGCAATAAATGCGTCGCTGTATGGTTCGCCTCTGTTCTTTGTCGTTTTTTCTTATCTACTACCGCCTTTAAGGTTTCTGAAGGGCTTTTAGGTAAGCTTTTGGCAAAATGAACAATTTCGTTATTTTCTTTCTTGGTATCCAAGATATAAGTAACATCCCCATTAGGGGCCTCTAAATAACCTTTATCACCAACTTGACCACCTCCCTCAGGATAAAATGGGGTTAGGTTGAATACCATTTGATATTGTTCCCCTTCTTTTTTTGAAGTTACTTTTCTATACTTGACAACTTTCACATTTGCCTCCAATACATCGTAACCCACAAATTCTTGTTCTGAATCCACCGAAATAACCTCCCAGTCTTCTTTGGCTACTTCGGAAGCTGATCTAGAACGATTCTTCTGTTCCTGCATGGCTTCATGAAAGCCTTTTTCGTCAAGGGTATACCCTTTTTCTTCTAGGATTAAAGCGGTTAAGTCAATTGGGAATCCGTAGGTGTCATAGAGCTCAAAAGCCTTACGCCCTCCCACTTCTTTTCCTTTGGTTTTACTGACAACATTATCCAATAACACCAAACCTTGCTCCAAAGTCTTTAGAAAGGAATACTCCTCTTCTTTAACCACATTCTCGATCAGTTGATGCTGATCTCGTAATTCTGGAAAAGCCTTGCCCATAGTTTCAGCCAAAACCTTTACCAAGCGGTACATGAAGGGTTCTTTCGTATTCAGGAAAGTGAATCCATAGCGAATAGCCCTCCTAAGAATTCTACGAATAACATAACCAGCACCCGTATTACTTGGCAATTGCCCATCTGCTATCGAAAATGAAACTGCACGAATATGGTCCGCAATTACCCGTATGGCAATGTTGGTTTCTTCTCCCGATTGTTCGGCATTGCCATACTTGGAATTTGTGATTATCTCAATTTCCCTAATAATCGGCGTAAACACATCAGTGTCATAATTAGATTGAACACCTTGTAAAACCATACACAAACGCTCAAATCCCATTCCTGTATCCACATGCTTTTCTGGCAATGACTCCAGCTTACCATCAGCCTTACGGTTGTACTGCATGAAAACGAGGTTCCATATCTCAACAACAAGTGGATGATCTTGGTTTACCAAAGAAGCTCCTGGAATTTTGGCCTTTTCTTCCGCTGAACGGATATCCACATGAATTTCAGAACAAGGCCCACAAGGTCCTTGATCGCCCATTTCCCAGAAATTATCGTTCTTATTGCCCATGATAATTCGGTCCTTGGACACTATGGAACTCCATAAAGCATAGGCTTCATTATCCATTTCAAGGTTGTCAGTATCACTGCTGCCTTCAAAGACAGAGACATAAAGACTGTCCTTGTCAATCTTCAATCTATCAATCAATAATTCCCATGCCCATTCAATGGCCTCTTTTTTAAAATAATCCCCAAAACTCCAATTACCCAACATCTCGAACATGGTGTGGTGATAGGTATCTTTACCCACCTCTTCCAAATCATTATGCTTACCGCTTACCCGCAAACATTTTTGGGTGTCGGCTACTCTAGGGTTTTTTGCAATACTATTGCCTAAAAAGAACTCCTTAAATTGGTTCATACCGGCATTGGTGAACATCAGCGTAGGGTCATCTTTAATGACCATTGGCGCTGATGGTACAATCTTGTGGTTCTTTTCCTTAAAGAAGTTTAAAAATTGGGTCCTGATTTCCTGGGAATTCATCTAAATTGGTAAGGTTTTATTAATTTTAACAAATTGTGCAAAACAATTTTTATATTTGTTTGTTATGTTAAAACGAAAGCACAAAAATAGGATAAAATCCATTTATGTCTAAAGTAAAATATTATTACGATCCGGACACACTTTCGTACCGGAAGATAGAACCAAAAAAATCCAAGCGTTACCGCAACATTGCTTTCTTCTTTTTGGGTTCTTTTCTTTTTGGACTTCTTTCTTTAATCTTATTGTTGAACACCAATTTAATAAATACCCCAAGGGAATTATCGCTTCAGCGCGAAGTAAAGAACTTTGAACTACAGTTTGAGCTTCTCGATAAGAAAATGGAGCAAATTGAAGATGTTTTGGCCAATGTGGAGGATCGGGACAATAATATTTACAGATTGTATTTTGAGGCCAACCCTATTCCTGAAGAGCAGCGCAGAGCAGGTTTTGGTGGTATAAACAGGTACAAAGCACTTGAAGGTTTCAATAACTCTGAAATGGTGATTGCCACAACCAAACGTTTGGACATCATTAAAAAACAACTTACAATACAATCCAAATCCTTGGATGAGATAACCAAATTGGCAGAGGAGAAAGAAAAACTCCTTGCAGCCATACCTGCCATACAACCTTTAAACAATGAGAATTTAACAAGAATGGCCTCTGGTTATGGTTGGCGTTCGGACCCATTTACCAAGGCTCGAAAAAAACATTGGGGTATGGACTTCACGGCACCTAAAGGCACACCCATTTATGCTTCGGGTGATGGCAAGATAACCAGAGCGGACAACAACGCTTCAGGGTATGGCAAACATATTCGTATTGATCACGGCTATGGTTATTTGAGTCTTTATGCACATTTAAGCAAGTATAACGTAAAAAGAGGTCAAAAGGTAAAACGTGGAGATTTAATAGGGTTTGTGGGCAATACTGGTCGATCAGAAGCACCTCATCTGCATTATGAGGTTTGGAAAGATAAAGACAGGATCAACCCGATAAATTTCTATTACGGCAGTTTAACTCCTGAGGAATTTGAGAATATGTTGAAATACGCTAACCAAGAAAACCAATCCCTGGATTAATGCATGTAGAATTACCTGAAAAACGATATTATGGTATTGGCGAAGTGGCCAAGGCCTTTGGCGTAAACACCTCTTTGATACGTTTTTGGGAAAAGGAATTCGATGCATTGAAGCCGAAAAAAAATGCGAAAGGCAATCGCAAGTTCACGCCACAAGACATTAAGAATCTTCAGTTGATTTACCATTTGGTGAAAGAACGCGGATTTACACTAGAAGGTGCCAAAATCCACTTAAAAGAAGAAAAACAAAAGACCTTGTCTAATTTCGATATTATCCAGAAGTTGGAAAGAGTCAGAAGCGAGCTCGTTAAAATCAAAGATCAACTATAAATAACTTCTAATACACACTATCATGAAAAAATGGTTAATACCCTTGATCCTTCTTGGCGTAATTGCATTTGGACTATACCAATGGGGCGTGGGCTTCAACAACACCGCTATCAAATTAAAGGAAACATCGACCAAAACTTGGGCCAATGTTGAAAGTGCCTATCAACGAAGAAATGACCTTATAGATAATTTGGTGAAAACGGTACAGGGTGCTGCTGATTTTGAAAGAGGTACTTTGACAGATGTTATCGAAGCAAGGGCTAAAGCAACTTCAGTTTCTATAGACCCAACGAATATAACACCAGAACAATTGGCCAAGTTCAATGAGGTTCAAGGTGGATTGAGTGGAGCTTTAAAAAGTCTTTTGGTGACAGTAGAACGTTATCCGGACCTTAAAGCAAATCAGAACTTTTTGGAACTACAATCGCAGTTAGAAGGTACAGAGAATAGAATCAACGTGGCCCGAGACCGTTTCAATGCTACCATTGAACCCTACAACAACCATGTTAAAACCTTTCCGAATTCGCTATTGGCAGGATTCCTGAATTTCGACGAACTGGCTTATTTTAAGTCAGAGGCTGGTGCTGAACAGGCTCCCGAGGTTGAATTTGATTTTAAATAATCCCTGATGTCCAGAGTTGAAGATTTTTTGACGGAAAAGGAAGAGCAGGAGATAGTTCAGGCCATTCTTGAAGCCGAAAAAAATACTTCAGGTGAAATTCGTGTACATATAGAGGCGCATACTCGGAATGACCATTTTAAGCGCGCTAAAGAAGTTTTCCATTTATTGAAAATGGATAACACCAAAGAAGAAAACGGTGTACTCATTTATGTTGCCGTAAACGATAAAAAATTTAGCATTTATGGTGACCGCGGTATAGACAAAGTAGTACTTGAAAATTTCTGGGACACGACCAGGGACGCCATTGAATCCCATTTTAAAAACGGAAGGTTCAAACAAGGACTTATTGATGGTATATTGAAAGCTGGAACAGAGTTGGAAGCACATTTTCCATGGAATCATGGCAATGCAAACGAATTGAGCAATGAGATATCTAAAAACTAGTTTACTCTTATGGGTTCTTTGTTGGTGTTCGTTCTCTTTCGCCCAGTTTCAAATTCCGGAAAAACCACAGCTGGAAACCAGTGTTTATGATTATATAAATCTGCTCCCTGAGAGTCAGAAAAAGAATCTTGAGCAAAAATTAATTCGTTATTCCGACAGCACTTCGACCCAAATTGTAATGGCCATCATAAGCACTACAGAAGGTGAAAATATCACTTACTTGGGAGCTCAATGGGGTCAAAAATGGGGTATTGGACAGGCAGGAAAAGATAATGGGATTCTAGTTTTATTGGCAAAAGATGACCGGAAAATTGCCATTAATACGGGCTATGGCGTTGAAGGCGCTCTTACCGATGCCATGTCTCGTCGTATTATTGAAAATGTAATTATACCTCAATTCAAACAAGATGATTATTACGAAGGATTGAATAAGGGTGCAGATGCCATTTTTCAAGTATTGACTGGTGAATTTCAAGAAGATCGATCTTTTGATGATAATTCTGGTTTTCCGTTTGAGGCATTCTTACCTATCATTATTTTTATTGTCATCCTAATTATTCTTTCCAGTCGAAATAGACGAAAAGGCGGCGGCAAAGGTGGTGGCAAAAAGTCTGGACTAGACCTTTGGGATATCATTATTCTGAGTAATATGGGACGCGGTGGTTTTGGCGGTGGAAGTTCGCGTGAAGGCTTTGGCAGCGGTGGAAGTTTCGGCGGAGGCGGAGGCTTCGGTGGCGGATTTGGCGGATTTGGCGGAGGAGGCTTCGGTGGAGGCGGTGCTTCAGGGGGTTGGTAGCTTTGTAGTAAGCAGTGAACAGTTGAAATGGTTAACTTCAGACTTCAGATTAAAAAACCTATTTTTTTCGCATATAAATCGTAATTGGTACTCCGGTAAAATCAAAATTTTCCCTTAATTTATTTTCAAGGAATCGTTTGTAAGGCTCCCGCACATATTGTGGTAGATTGCAGAAAAATGCAAATTGGGGGTAAGGAGTTGGCAGCTGCGTACAAAACTTAATCTTCACATATTTGCCTTTATAAGCTGGGGGTGGGTAGTTTTCAATAAGTGGCAACATAATATCATTGAATTTTCGCGCAGGTATTTTTTTGCTCCTGTTTTTATAAACTTCAACAGCAGTTTCAATCGCCTTAAAAATTCTTTGTTTGGTCAATACCGATATAAAAAGAATAGGAACATCTGTAAATGGCTCAATAGCCTCTTTTATCTTTTCAGTAAAGTGTTTCATCGTATTGGTCTCCTTATCCTCGACCAAATCCCATTTATTGACCAATATTACAATACCCTTGTTATTCCTGTGTGCCAACCAGAAAATATTCGCTACCTGACCATCAAAACCTCTTGTGGCATCAAACAATAAAAGACATACATCGCTATGCTCAATGGCACGAACTGAACGCATAACGGAATAAAATTCAAGATCTTCCTTTACTTTGGCTTTCCGACGAATACCAGCGGTATCAACTAGATTGAACTCAAAACCGAAGCGGTTGTATTTGGTATCGATACTATCTCTCGTTGTACCAGCAATATCAGTAACTATATATCTTTCTTCACCAATCAATGCATTGATAAAAGATGATTTGCCCGCATTTGGTCTACCAACAACAGCAAACCTAGGAAGGTTGCTTTCTTCTTCTACGTTTTCAGGCAATACCTCCACTAGGGCATCTAACAACTCCCCCTACCACTGCCATTTACACTGGAAAGATTATAATATTCCCCCAAGCCAAGTGAATAGAATTCTACTGCATCTTCGGCTCGTTTGGCATTATCTACTTTGTTTACAGCCAAAAAAATAGGTTTATTTACGCGACGTAAAATCTTGGCGACGTCCTCTTCCATCCCAGTCACTCCAGTTTCAACATCTACCATGAAAACAATGGCGTCCGCTTCTTCTATGGCCAATTCTACCTGCTTGTCTATTTCTTGTTCAAAAATATCATCGCTCCCAACTACATATCCGCCGGTATCGATTAATGAAAACTCTTTGCCATTCCAATCACTCTTTCCATAATGACGATCTCGTGTAACTCCACTAACGGCATCAACTATAGCTTCCCTTCTTTGAATCAATCGATTAAAAAAGGTAGACTTTCCAACATTTGGCCTTCCTACAATGGCTACGATAGCACTCATACTTGCATAATTTGCTGCAAAAGTACCATTTAAATTTGAAGAAAATATAGTATCTTTTGATTCTAATTTAATCTCATAAAGTGCAAGTACTACCCAACGAAATAGTCCTAAGGCCAAGGTTTCAAATAGAACTTGAACAACCTAAGGAAAAAGCACTACAAACTTTTGAAGATATTGATCAATCCCCATTTGTGGTCAAACGCATGGATGACCATGTTTTTATCAAATTCAATACAGAGGAAACCCACTTTTGGTCACCGCAATTACATTTGGAA